>R04__coassemble_1_pt1 | contig 99900 bp, 78 predicted proteins | sample R04__metabat2_low_PE_051 | metagenome-assembled genome bin R04
CCATACGTGCAAGCTCGCCATAACCCATGGTCTCGCCGCAGGTCTGTCCGCCCATGCCGTAGGAGTTGTTGTTGATGTTAAAGATCAGCGGGAGTCCGCCTTTGCGGCCTTCTTCCCAGAGTGTTCTGTACTGATCCATCGTTGCAAATGAAAGTGCCTCCCATACCGGACCACGTCCCATAGAACCGTCACCTAAGTTGGCTACGCAGACACCCGGCTTGTCATTGTTCTTCTTGTAAAGAGCAGCACCTGTTGTGATGGTAGCAGAACCACCGACAAGAGCATTGTTAGGATATACTCCAAATGGAAGGAAGAACGCGTGCATAGAGCCGCCAAGTCCCTTGTGGAAACCATTTTCACGGGCAAAGATCTCAGCTAAAGCACCGTAAATGATAAACTCGATGGCAAGCTCTTTTACATCGCCGTCTGCCTTTGAATCCTGCTGGATACCGCGAAGGGTTGCACCATCGAAGAAGTTATTCATGACATCCATCAGTTCCTCATCTGATAATTTCTGGATGCAGGAAAGGGATTTTGCAAGGATCTCCGAATGGCTTCTGTGGGAACCGAATGTGAAGTCGTCCTTTCCAAGGAGGTAAGCCTCACCTACGGCAGCTGCTTCCTGACCATATGACAAATGTGCAGGTCCCGGATATGTGGTCTTGATCCCTGCATACTCGGCAAGAGTCTTGATCTGGTTTAACATATCCTCGAACTCACGGCAGATGGTCATATCACGGAAAATGCGAAGAAGGTCTTCTTTGGTAAAGTTTCCTTCATCCAATTCTTCCTTTACTGTTTTCTTGTATACGTTGATCGGAATATCTTCAAATGTGATCTTTCCTTCCGAACGCATTTTATCTGGATCTACATATAAACATTTTGACATTTTATATCTCCTTTATCTCTTTAATCCGTTCTATTTCAATGTAAGCAGGTTGAAATTCTCTAACGCCATGCACAGTTCCTTCATGAACTTAGAAGCCGGTGTTCCATCGATTGCACGGTGATCATAAGATAAGCTAAGTCCCATTGCAGGATAAGCCTTCATCTCGCCATCAACTACTTTCACACGTGTGGTGATACCGCAAACGCCAAGGATACCAACCTGTGGTGGGTTGACAACCGGTGTAAACATCTCAACCCCAAGAGATCCGATGTTAGAAACGGTAAATGTTGCGCCTGAAAGCATATCCGGTGTAGCCTTTCCTTCCTGGCAGATCTTGGCAACACGTTTTGCTTCAACTGCAATCTCTGCAAGTGACATGGTATCTGCATTGAAAATAGTAGGAACCATCAGTCCTCGTGGGGTATCAACTGCCATACCAAGGTGAACGTGATTGTATTTGCGAAGTACATTTTCCTCCGGCATGATCGCATTGAGATCCGGGTGATTCAAGATCACACGTGATACCGCAAAGAGAACCATGTCGTTCAATGTGATATTCGGCATTCCCATTGCCTCTGCATTGGCCTTCAGCTGCTTTCTCAAGCCCTGGATAGCAGATGCATTGAAGCTGTGGTGATGAGTAAGCTGAGCCATCGTGCTGAGTGATGCATGCATAGCTTTTGCCGTGGCCTTACGTACCGGTGAGAATTTCACATCCTCATACTCAGGCACATCGCTTGCTGCCACTGCTGTGGCTGCAGGTGCGGTAGCTGCATAAGCCTTTACATCCCGCTCGATGATTCTGCCGTTTGGACCTGTTGCGGTAGCCTTTGTAGGATCTACACCCAGTGCAAGAGCTGCCATCTTCGCACGTGGAGACATCTTCACATTCTTGAAGTCATCGATCGTTGCTGTAGAAGCTGCAGGTGCTGCTGTCTCTGCAGGAGCTTCTGCTGCAGGTGCAGGAGCCGGAGCTTCCTCACCGTCTCTAAGGCCAACTGTTGAGTCGCCGGGATTACCGATGGCACATACATTGACAAGTACAGGCACCTCATCGCCTTCCTCGTAGAAAATTTCAAGCACTTCGCCCTCTGCAGTAGATTCACACTCAAATGAAGCCTTGTCTGTCTCATATTCAAATAAGATGTCGCCGACTTTAACCTTATCGCCAACCTTTACTTTCCATTCACCCATGATGCACTCTTCAACTGTGATACCTGCCTTTGGCATGATCACGCCCTGTGCTACAGGCCCTGTCGGTGCTGCCGCTGCTGCAGTCGCTGCAGGTGCCGTACCCGGTGCTTCTGCCTCTGCCGGTGCCGCATCTTGGGCAGGTGCATCCTTCAATGCAGATACATCTTCCCCCGGAGTACCGATCGCACACACATTTACCAATACCGGAACCTCGTCACCTTCCTCATAGAAGATGTCGAGCAGAGTTCCTGCTGCTGTAGACTCGCACTCAAATGCAGCCTTATCTGTCTCGTAAGTAAAGAGGATATCGCCGACCTCGACCTGATCCCCTACTTTCTTGAGCCATTCGCCGATCACACATTCCTCAACAGTGATACCGGCCTTTGGCATCAATACGCCTTTTGCCATAGTTCCTTCCTCCTTGTAAAAGTTCGTAAAAGTGATTTGTTAAAAGTGTTATATTTTCACAATTCATAACAAAATATAACATTTTTAACATCTTGTGTCAACGAAAATGCGGGGATTTTGTGATTTCTTAACGGATTTTTTCATCAGTTTTGAAAACAGAAAATGTGGGCAAAAAAGAAAGAGGTATATGTTGTGGTCGCCGTAACATATACCCCTAATTGTAGATTTCAGTTTCAGATTGCGCAGATCTGCCCTGTCCGGACTTCATATCCGCAGATTCCTACTCTACGCTCACAAGCTCGATCCTGAAGTTCAACTCCTTGCCTGCCATCTCATGATTGGCATCGAAGGTGATTGTCTCCTCATCCTTTGCTACCACTGTCACCATGAACGGTCTTCCCATACCGTCAGCCAGGTATGCTTTCTCACCCACGCCAATATTTTCTGCACCCGGGAGCTGATCAATAGAAAAGGATAGGATCGCGTTTGGATCCTTCTCTCCATATGCTTCCTCCGGCATCAGGTGGATATCCACGATCTGCCCCACTTCCATATCGGCTACCGCCTTATCAAAGCCTGGGATCATCTGTCCAACACCGCATGTAAACGTAAGAGGCTCTCCTCTGTCATAGGATGAATCAAACTGGGTTCCGTCATTGAAGGTTCCACGGTAATGGACGCTGCAGGTCTTCATTACGTTCTTTCCTTCCATGATTGCAGTGGGTCCGCAGCCCGGGCAGCCGCCGCAGCCGCCTTCTTCTCCTTCTTCCTCACCATGTCCGCCACAGCCATGTTCCCCACAACCATGGTCCCCGCAGGAATGGCCTTCTCCGTGATGATGATCGCAGTTTACGCCGGCAGACTCAAGTTCCCCTTTCAAATACCTCTCAACGGCCTCATCTGCATCGCCTGTAATACCTGTGCATACTTCAATACCTGCATCGGAAAGTGCAGCCTTGGCGCCGCCTCCCATGCCGCCGCAGATCAGAAAATCAACTCCATAGCCGGCTAACACACCTGCCAAAGCTCCATGTCCGCTACCGTTAGAGCTGACTACCTCAGAAGATAAGACCTGTCCGTCCTCTATCTCATAGATTTTAAAATATTCTGTTCTCCCAAAATGCTGGAAAATGTTTCCGTTATCATACGTTACTGCTATTTTCATCTTTCTTCTCCTCTTTCCTATTTCAAATAATGTGACAGGTTCTGTGCCTGCCCATATTCTGAAGGTTTTCTATCACAAACGATCAGCCATGTGAATGCATCGTTCATTCCACATTCTCACCGTCGTTTCATCTATCTTACGGATTTCACGGTCATAAGTCAAGATGCCGTTTAACTCATCCTCCACATCAGACAACTGGGTATAGACAAACGCACTGATGCCTTTTTTCACATTTGCTAAAACCTCTTCTTCGTATAGCCTGGCAAATGCATCGGAAATCGCCTCTCTGGTTTCAAATCCGCCGTAACCATAGGTTGCTCCTTTAAAAGAATGTTCTTCTATCCGAAGCGTATAGCCGCCGAATTCCGAAAGCGCCAGCACGCGCTTTTCCTCCGGTTTGAACCGTAACTTGAAAAAATAATGATGCAGGCTCTTTACATCCCCGGCCTTCTGATCAAACCATCCGCTGGCATGATCAATGAACCTGGTCGAATCTGACTTTTTTAATTGCTCTGCAATCTTAGCCGCATCAAACTGTCCCCATCCTTCATTGAAAGGAACCCAGGCAACAATGGAGGGATGATTTTCAAGGTGCCGCAAGGTCTCTTTCATTTCCACGAGAAATTCTCTTCGGCTCTCTCTTTCTTTTCTGGACAGAAGGCTTCGGCTTAACCGGCCGTCTCCCATGCCAACTCCCCATGCGTTCATCCCTGTGGCAAGGTATGTCACCAGCCAGTCCTTATAGGAAGTGCCACCGTTTACCATATCCTGCCACACCAGCATTCCCAGGCGGTCACAGTGGTAATACCACCTGTCCGGTTCGATCTTGATGTGCTTTCTGAGCATATTAAACCCTAGGTCTTTCATGGTTTGAATGTCATAGATCAAGGCTTCATCCGATGGCGCTGTATAAATACCGTCGCTCCAGTACCCCTGGTCTAAAACCCCGCTCATAATACAGGGCTTCCCATTGAGAAAGAATCGCAAAAATCCATCTTCTGTCTTTTCCACTGTCAGTTTTCGCATGGCAAAATAAGTCTGTACCTTATCTTCCCCTGCCTCAATGTCCACATGATACAGATACGGGTCATCCGGGCTCCAGTAACGAACTTCTCCAAGAGGGATCGTCTGATATAAAATCTGTTTCCCGGCAGGTTTCATCTCAATTTTCACAAGACAACTTGCCTTCTCAAAATCCGGTTCAAAGGACAGTTTCTCAATATAGGTCTTTGGCACTGCCTCCATCCACACGGTCTGCCAGATGCCGCTGATAGCCGTGTAATACATACCACCTCGTTTCAGTTTCTGCTTGCCGCGGCTATGATAAGAGGTGTCGCTTACATCGCTGACACGTACGGTCAGGATAAATGTCCATACATCCCCACAACCCTCTGTATCTTCTTGGGCATTCTCTCTCTGCCGTTCCCGTTCAAATGCTGCCAGGTCAATGGTAAATGGCAAATAGCCACCAAGATGCCGCCCTGCTTCTACGCCGTCAATGAACACAATGCATTCCTGGTCCACCGCCCCGAAATGCAAAAGATAGTGAAAACCTTCTTTCCTGTTAAACGGCACACGCACCCGTCTCTCATACCACAGGTACTCATCCGGCTTCAGCTGCCTCTCCACACCGGACAGCATACTTTCCGGTGAAAAGGGCACCCGAATTTCACCGTCAAAGACTTGTGGTACGGTTACATTTTCACTTTTATAAATATCCTTAGCTGCATCTCCTTCCGGATTTCCGGATAAAGTTTCTTTTTTTGTGATGGCATAGTTCCACATACCATTCAGATTATAATAGGAGTCTCTGACCATCTGCGGGCGGGGATACTCTTTTAAGGTCTCCCCTCTGGCTGCCGACTCGCTCCAGCGTGTGGAAAGGGCATGTATCTCTTCCTTACCCGTAGAAAGCTTCTTATTTCGAAGTCCGGCTGTCGCTTCCTTTAATTTTTCTAACCTGCCTGTCATCTTATCCATCCTATTTCTATTTAATAATCTTCCAGGAAATGATGTTTCACACCATCCTTGTCCTTGTACTGAATCACAGTGCTTAAGGCTACGTTCTCCACGCTCTTGAATATATTGGTCTCCACATGGGGATTAAATTTCTTCATCTCTGCGATCAGATGCTTGGTCTCCAGTCGTTTCGATGCAAATGTTCCATCTTCTCTTTGCACTGAACAGTTCTCTGTGAAATGGCAGGCACACTGGATAAAAGTCAGGTCGTTATAATCCCGCCATTTCAAAATATCCTCCTCCCGGATCAGATACATAGGGCGGATCAGTTCCATTCCTTCAAAATTGGTGCTGCGAAGCTTCGGCATCATGGTCTGTACCTGCGCACCGTAAAGCATCCCCATGAGAATCGTCTCGATCACATCATCGTAATGGTGACCCAAGGCAATCTTATTGCACCCAAGCTCTTTCGCTTTGCTGTACAGATACCCTCTTCGCATCCGGGCGCACAGATAGCAGGGAGATTTCTCCACTGTATCCACAGCATCAAAAATGGTGCTCTCAAAAATTTCTATCGGAACACCCAGCATCTTCGCATTCAGCTCAATCTGCTGCCGGTTTTTCTCGTTGTATCCAGGGTCCATCACCAGGAAAACCAATTCAAAAGGAAATTTGTTGTGGCGTTTCAACTCCTGAAACAGCTTTGCCATCAGCATGGAATCCTTGCCTCCGGAAATACAGACAGCAACTTTATCCCCCTCTTCTAACATCTCATAACGGTTGATGGCTTTTGCAAAGGGGGTAAACAACCCTTTGTGAAATTTCTTGCGGATGCTCTTCTCTACATCCTTTTGCTTTTCTGTTATAGCGGTCATGTCATTTGTATCCACTATTTTATCTGCTTCTGCTCTGCTGATATTATCCAACTGCACCATCCTAACACGCCTCCGCAATTATCATATTTCGGGAATAGCATATCATAAAGAGAAGTATCTTTCTATTACCAATTCCAATTGCCTGGCATCGATCGGATGCTCACTTGTTTCACTCGTTATGATAAGATTAATGCCCGGATAAAAGCCGGCGCGTCCATAATCTGCGATTTTTTCGTATGCTTTTCTCGCATACCCTAAAACATCCATCATTCCGTAATGTTCCCAAATGTATAGTTCCCCTGTGTATGGATGTTTACATGTGAAATCCGGATAATACTCTTTGTTTCCAATTAACATCTGACACTCATACCGAAACGGCACACCCGCTTTAAGCAGTGCAATTTCAATCAGCACTTCTGACTTGGACCGGTACATTTCCCCTGTGACACCCCTATGCGTCAAGCCTTCCGGATGATAAGGGTTTTTGATGTATGTTTCTTCTTCCCACCTTCTGTTGCTGTTGGACATATCCCGAAAGGAATCCAGAATCAATGCTGCATATGGATTATCTTCTTGGATCAGATAGTCTGCAAGGGATGGATGGTCACGATAACTCTTAATACAATTTTCAATAGCATATTTCTCATTTTCTGCATCTTCTATCTTTTGCAATTGATACTTCTTCTTTGCAAGAGCAATCGCCAGCTCTTTTTCACTTTTTCTAATGTACTCTGTGTTTCTGTCAAAATAGCGATACCACTTTGTATGTTTCCCATTCCTGGCAAGTATGAGGTTTCCTTGAGGAGCATTAAGCAAGTCTGCTCTCAATTTGGATATTTCCTTATCCAGCCTATCTTTTTCTTGATTCAAAATTCTTTCAAACATAAAATTTACTCCTCTCAATCAGGAGTAGATCTGGCTTATCCCCCGCCCTTTTTCTCTATCACCTTAACATGGATATAGAAATTCATCTCTTCTTTTTCCTTGTTTATTTCTTTCTTTTTCCTTAAAAATATCAGCAAAATCAAAGAGGGGCAGGGGCTGTCTTTCCTACAAAGTAAGAAAATGGGTAACGCCGGCCCGTTTCCGGCCTCCCGTTACCCATTTTTCTTCTTGTTAAGATGGTTTGTGGGTAACGCCGGCTCGCTTCCGGCCTCTCGTTACCCATTTTTCTTCCTGTAATGCTGGTTTGTGGGTAACGTCGGCTCGCTTCCGGCCTCCCGTTACCCATTTCTCTTCTTGTAATGCTGGTTTGTGGGTAACGCCGACTCGTTTTCGGCCTCCCGTTACCCATTTCTCTTCTTGTAATGCTGGTTTGTGGGTAACGCCGGCCCGCTTCCGGCCTCCCGTTACCCATTTTTCCTTCTGTTATACTAGCTTGTGGGTAACGCCGGTCCGCTTCCGGCCTCCCGTTACCCATTTTTCCTTCTGTTATACTAGCTTGTGGGTAACGCCGGTCCGCTTCCGGCCTCCCGTTACCCATTTCTCTTCTTGTAATGCTAGTTTGTGGGTAGTGCCTGCAAATACCCTACAGATTCGAGTAGCCCATCAGGGACTCATCCACGGCCCTGGCCGCATTCCGGCCTTCTGCGATGGCCCATACCACAAGGGATTGGCCTCTATGCATATCACCGGCTGTGAAGACCCGGTCCTTAGAGGTTTCATAGGCGCCTTCCGCTGTCAGTACATTTGTGCGGGCATTGCACTCTACGCCGAAAGTCTCCCGCACATATGCCTCGGACCCTAAGAATCCGGCAGCGATCAAAACCATGTCAGCCTTAAGCTCCCGCTCAGATCCTTCAATAGGTACCATGTTAAGGCGTCCGGTCTTTTCATCTTTCTTTGCCTCTAAATCCACCACGATCACACTCTTTAACGCACCCCGTTTGTTCATCACAAATTCCTTGATAGTGGTCTGGTAGATACGGGGATCCTCGCCGAAGCAATAGATTGCTTCTTCCTGTCCATAGTCAGTCTTTAAGATGCGGGGCCACTCCGGCCACGGATTAGACGGAAGCCGGGTCTTGGAGGGTTTTGGCATCATCTCCAGCTGGATCACAGATTTGGCTCCCAGACGGATGCTGGTTCCCACACAGTCGTTGCCGGTGTCACCGCCGCCTACCACGATCACATGTTTATCCTTTAGAGAGCGGAAGCTGAAGCGGTTGTATGCCATCAAAGCCTCCGCATCATAGTCAAGATCTATCAGCTTTTTTGACACTTCCTTTAAGAAATCAACAGCAAAGTAAATGCCTTTTGCCTCCCGCCCCGGCGCTTGGATGTTGCGGGGATTGGAGGCGCCGCAGCAAAGAATCACCCGGTCAAATTCCTGTAAAAGCTCTTCGCCTGTGATGTCTACACCTACATTGACATTGCATTTAAATGTAACACCTGCTTTTTCAAGCAGCTTCACTCTCCGATCGATGACTCGCTTGTCAAGCTTCATATTGGGAATGCCATAGCGAAGAAGTCCGCCGACTCTATCGCTTCGCTCAAACACAGTCACCAAATGTCCTCTTCTGTTTAGCTGCTGAGCAGCGGAAAGCCCCGACGGGCCGCTGCCGATAACGGCGATTTTTTTGCCGGTACGTACCGCCGGCACAGTCTCCTTCACCAGCCCGTGGGCATAGGCATACTCAATGATAGTACGCTCATTTTCCTTCGTGGAAACCGGCGCATCATAAATGCCGCAGGTGCAGGCATTTTCGCAGAGAGCCGGGCAGACTCTGGATGTAAACTCCGGAAGTCCGTGAGTGATGGAAAGGCGATGGTAGGCCTGCTCCCATTTTCCCCGGTACACCAGATCATTGGTCTCCGGCACCAGATTGTGGAGCGGGCAGCCGCTGGCCATACCTGCGATCATCACGCCTGCCTGGCAAAAGGGCACACCGCAGGCCATACATCTGGCTCCTTGCTTTGTCTGCTGCTCTAAGGGCAGTGATTTATGAAATTCACTGAAATTTTTAATTCTTTCTTCAGGAGGAACTACTTTTCCGTCCTGGCGTGCATATTCTAAAAATCCGGTTGCTTTTCCCATGACATTTCCTCCTTATCTGTTTCCCATTTTGTTTCCGGTGCACTCATAGAACGCCTCGATCTGCGCATCCTCACGGCTCATGCCTTGTTCCTCAAACATGCCAGTGATGGCGATCAGTTTCTTATAATCCCCCGGAATGATCTTTTTAAAGTTATTAAGTTCCTCTGCATAATCCGCAAGAATCATAGCCGCTTTCTTAGATCCGGTGTACGCCACATGTTTTTTAAGCATCATGCGAAGCTCCTCCCGGTCTGTCTTGTTCTCCACCTTTTCCATCAGCACAAGGTCTTTGTTCAGATTTCTGTAGAGACGGTTCTTGGGGTCATATACATATGCGATACCGCCGCTCATGCCGGCCGCAAAGTTCTTGCCGGTCTCACCTAAGATCACAGCCCGGCCGCCGGTCATATACTCACAGCCGTGCTCGCCAACACCCTCAACCACTGCATAAGCGCCGGAGTTACGCACGCAGAAACGCTCCCCTGCCATACCTGCGATATAGCATTCACCGGAAGTGGCACCATAGAGCGCTACATTTCCTGTGATGATGTTTTCTTCTGCGTCATAGCCGGCATTTTCCGGTGCTTTGACGATCAGTTTACCGCCGGATAAACCTTTGCCGAAATAATCATTGGCTTCGCCTGTCAGGCAGATGGTCAGTCCTTTCGGGATAAATGCGCCAAAACTTTGTCCGGCTGCGCCTTCACAATTCAAGGTGATGGTGTCCTCTTCCATGCCCTCATGATGGGCTTTTGTGATTTCCGCCCCAAGACGTGTCGCAAAGGTACGGTCTGTGTTCTGCACTGCAATATTGACAGATGTTTTTTCCCCTGTTTCGATTGCTTTTCTAATAGAAACATTTTTCAAAAGGGAAGTCTCATCTTTGGTCTTCTCAAGTTCAAAATCATAGAGAGCGGAAGCGTCAAAGGTATTGCCTTCTTTTTCCGTCTGCATAAGGATCGCAGAAAGATCGATCCGGCTTCCCTGCCCTTTGATTCCTTCTTTTTTCTTGAGAAGGTCGGTGCGTCCGACTAACTCATTTACCGTGCGGACACCTAATTTTGCCAGATATTCCCGCAATTCCCTTGCGATAAAGAGCATAAAGTTCTCCACATACTCCGGTTTTCCCATAAAACGTTTTCTAAGCTCCGGATTCTGTGTGGCCACGCCCATCGGACAGGTATCCAAATTGCAGACACGCATCATGACACATCCAAGAGTTACCAACGGCGCGGTTGCAAAACCGAACTCCTCCGCCCCAAGCATAGCGGCGATGGCCACATCGCGGCCGCTCATAAGCTTTCCGTCTGTCTCGATGATCACTCTCTGGCGGAGTCCATTCTGCAATAGCGTTTGATGGGCCTCTGCAAGACCAAGTTCCCACGGAAGCCCGGCATTGTGGATGGAGCTAAGAGGCGCTGCTCCCGTTCCCCCATCGTACCCGGAGATCAGGACAACCTGAGCTCCTGCTTTGGCTACGCCTGCGGCGATGGTTCCGACTCCTGCTTCTGAGACAAGTTTCACGGAAATCCGGGCATTTTTATTGGCATTTTTCAGATCATAGATCAGCTGCGCCAGATCCTCGATAGAATAAATATCGTGATGCGGCGGTGGCGAGATCAGGCTGACGCCCGGTGTGGAATGTCTGGTCTTCGCGATCCACGGATAGACCTTTTTAGCCGGCAAATGTCCGCCTTCTCCGGGCTTTGCGCCCTGAGCCATCTTGATCTGGATCTCTTTGGCAGAGCCTAAGTAGCGGCTGGTCACGCCGAATCGTCCTGAAGCTACCTGCTTGATGGCTGAGCTTCTGTCATTTTCCGTTCCTGCGGATTCCAGTCTCTCATCAGACTCTCCGCCTTCTCCGGAATTGGATTTGCCGTGGAGGCGGTTCATGGCGATGGCCATAGCCTCGTGGGCTTCCCCGGAAATGGATCCGTAGGACATAGCGCCTGTTTTAAAGCGCTTCACGATCTCATACTCACTTTCCACTTCGGAAATGTCCACGCCCTTTTCAGGATAAGCAAAATCCATCAGACTTCGAAGATACCCTGTCTCCTCTTTGTCTACCATTGCTGTATACTGTTTGAATTCTTCGTAACTGCCATCTCTTGTGGACTTCTGGAGCATGTGGATGGTCTGCGGGTTGTAGCGGTGCAGTTCACCCTGAGAGCGCATCTTATGAGACCCTACCACCTGGATAGATAAATCTCTGTCCAATCCCAATGGATCAAATGCCTTGGAATGCTGCCGGTCCACCGCCTCGGAAATATCCTGTAAAGTGATTCCATCCACCGGGGAAACACAGCCGGTGAAATATTTGTCTATTACATCTTTTGCAATACCGATGGCCTCAAAAATCTTGCTGCCCTGGTATGACTGGATGGTGGAAATACCCATTTTCGAAGCAATTTTTACGATGCCGTTTAAAACAGCCTTGTCATAGTCATCTACCGCTGCATAATAATCTTTATCCAGAAGATCGCTCTTGGAAAGTTCGGCGATCGCAGCATGAGCCAGGTATGGATTGACAGCGCTGGCACCGAATCCTAAAAGCGTAGCAAAATGATGCACTACCCGGGGCTCGCCGGACTCCAGGATAATAGACATGGCCGTGCATCGTTTGGTCTGCACCAGATGTCTGTGAACGGCTGCCACTGCAAGAAGAGATGGCAGAGCCACATGATTTTCATCCACACCTCTGTCTGAGAGGATCAGAATATTGGTGCCCTCCAGGTACGCCCGGTCCACCTCCACAAACAGGTGATCCAACACTCGCTCAATAGGGGTAGTCTTATAATACAAAGTGGAAATTTTCGTCACTTTAAATCCAGGCTTCTCCATGCGGGAGATTTTTAAAAGGTCCAGGTCGGAAAGAATCGGATTGGCGATCTTTAACACCTGGCAGTTGATCGGTTTCTCTGACAGAAGATTACCGTTTTTACCCACATAGACATTGGTTGAGGTAACGATCTTCTCTCTGGCCGCATCGATAGGCGGATTGGTCACCTGGGCAAATAATTGTTTAAAGTAGTTAAACAGCGGCTGATATTCCTTGGAAAGGACCGCAAGGGGCGTGTCGGTTCCCATGGCACCGATCAACTCGCTTCCGTTTAATGCCATGCTCTCGGTTTCCTCAATATATTCCTCATAAGAGTATCCAAAGGAAGTGAGCAGTTTGTTTAAAGTGGGCTCATCGTAGGACGGTGTCTTGGCATTAGGAATTTTGATCTCCTTCAGTGTAAGAAGGTTGGAATCCAGCCACTCACCATATGGTTTGTCAGCCGCATATTTTTCTTTTAATTCTTCATCGGAAATGATCCGCTTCTTCTTGGTGTCTACTAAGAGAAGCTTGCCTGGGTGAAGGCGTTCCTTCTTGATGATGTGGGCCTCGTCGATGGGCAGCACGCCTACTTCCGAGCTTAAGATCAGGCGGTCATCATCGGTCACAAGATAGCGGGACGGGCGAAGACCGTTGCGGTCTAAAATGGCACCCATCACATCCCCGTCTGAATACAGGATGGAAGCCGGTCCGTCCCATGGCTCCATCATGGTTGCATAATACTGATAGAAGTCCTTCTCCTCCTGGGAAAGCGTATCGTTGTGAGCCCATGGTTCCGGGATCAGGATGCTGGCTGCAAAGGGAAGTGCCATGCCGCTCATCATTAAAAATTCCAGCGTATTGTCAAGCATGGCTGAATCCGATCCTTCTGAGGAAATGACCGGCAAAATCCTTGTCATATCTTCCGCCGAAAATGCATCTGTGTGCATCGTCTCCTCCCGGGCTAACATTTTATCCACATTACCCTTGATGGTATTGATCTCACCGTTATGTACCAGCAACCGGTTTGGATGCGCTCTCTCCCAGCTTGGGTTTGTGTTGGTAGAGAAACGGGAGTGTACCATGGCGATGGCTGACTCATAATCCGCATCCTGCAGATCTGCAAAGAATGTCCGAAGCTGATGCACTAAAAACATACCTTTATAGACAATGGTCCTGCATGAAAGAGAGGGCACATAAGTCTTATCATTGCTCTGTTCAAACACGCGTCGGATCACATACAGCCGGCGCTCAAATGCAAGGTCATCCTCCATTCCCTCCGGGCGGGCGATAAATCCCTGGTAGATCGCCGGCATACTGTCGATGGCTTTCTGTCCGAGAACTGCCTCAAATGTGCTGACTTTTCTCCATCCCAAGAAAGAAAGTCCTTCTTTTTCCACGATGACCTCAAACATTTTCATGGCCTGACTTTTCTTAAGCTCGTTCTGGGGGAAGAAAAACATACCTACTGCATACTCTCTTGGACCGCCTAATTTAATACCTTCTTCTTTACAGACTTTCTTGAAAAAGCGATGGGGTACCTGTGTTAAGATTCCTACGCCGTCACCGGTCTTTCCTTCCGCGTCCTTGCCGGCGCGGTGCTCTAAGTTCTCTACGATCTTGAGTGCATCATCCACGATCTGGTGGCTGGCCTTACCCTTGATATTGACAATGGCACCGATACCACAGTTGTCATGCTCAAATTCAGCCCGGTAGAGTCCTTGTCTCTTTTGTTTTGTTTCCATACTGTTACTCCTTTGTCCTCATTTGTGTTTCTTCTATATCGCCTGCAAAAAGCTATCAACAACTGCTTCCTACTGCTGCCAGGAAGCAGCCATCTCACATAAGCCGCACAGCGATTTTAATCCGGCACTTTGGTCGGATATTTTCCTGAAAAGCAGGCTGTGCAAAGGGACAGCCCTTCAACGGTTTCTCCAAGGTCCTCGATTCTCATATACCCAAGAGAATCCGCGCCGATACGCCTGCAGATTTCCTCCGTTTTAAAATGGTTGGCGATCAGCTGGGAATTATCCGGCACATCCGTGCCGTAATAGCAGGGGTGCAAAAATGGCGGAGAGGAAATCCTCACATGCACCTCTAAAGCTCCTGCCTTTCGAAGCGCTATGATCAGCTTTGCAATGGTAGTGCCACGGACGATGGAATCGTCGATGAGCACGACCCGCTTCCCCTTGACTGCCGTGTCTAAGACACTCAGCTTCATCTGCACCGCATTTTCACGCTCAGCTTGAGTGGGCTTGATAAAGGTACGTCCCACGTAGCTGTTTTTGTGGAAGGCATGCACAAACGGTAAGCCTGCTGCATCTGCATAGCCGGCTGCCGCCGTCATTCCCGACTCCGGGACACCTGCCACAATGTCAGCCTCCACCGGATACGCACGGGCCAGCGCCTGCCCGCCTTTAAAGCGGGCGCTGTAGACACTGACATCGTCTATATGGGAATCCAGTCGTGAAAAATATATGTACTCAAACACGCAATGGGCGTGATCTCTTACATCCTCCTTACAGAGGCTTGTGTCAGAGACCATGCCCTTTCTTGATATTTTTATGATTTCGCCGGGACGTACATCCCGGATAAATTCGGCGCCCACACTGGACAGTGCACAACTCTCACTTGCCACCACGTAACCGGTCTTAGTTTTTCCGATACATAAAGGCTTTAACCCTAAAGGATCTCTTGCCGCCACCAGTTTTCTGGGGCTCATGATAAGGAGCGCATAGCCGCCTACTAACTTTGGCACCGTCTCCTTCACAGCCTCCTCAATAGACCCGGTCTTCGCCCGCATTTTTGCAAGCAGCACCTCGATCACCTCGGAATCAGAAGTGGCGTGGAAGGTATTTCCCTCTTCCATCAAACCCTTCTTCAGTTCCAACGCATTGACAATATTGCCGTTGTGCACCAGCGCCAGAGTTCCCTTTTGGTAGTAGCAGGCCACCGGCTGGGCATTCTGTACATTGGAATCTCCTGTGGTGGAATAGCGCACGTGACCGATGCCGATGTTGCCGTCCATTTTCCCTAATACGTCCTCATCAAACACCTCGGTCACAAGCCCCATATCCTTATATAGATTTAAATTGCCCCGGGGACCGAAGCTGTTGCAGGTTGCTATACCTGCCGCCTCCTGTCCCCGATGCTGCAAAGCGATCAGTCCATAATAAATGGCATGTGCCACGTCTTGCCGTTCTTTGTCCCACATTCCAAAGACGCCGCATTCTTCATGCAGTTTATCCATGTTCTTTCTCCTTTTTTACTCCACATCCTGAAGCGCTGCATAATCCTCCTCACCGGTACGGATCTTAACAACTTTATCCACGTTGTAGACGAAAATCTTGCCATCGCCGATATGTCCTGTGTAGAGGGCCTTCTTTGCGGCCTCGATCACCTTCTCAACCGGAATCTCACTGACAACAACCTCCACCTTAACCTTTGGATTCAGAGTGGCATCCACCTCAACACCACGATAACGCTCTCCGGCACCCCGCTGTACGCCACAGCCCATGACCTGTGTCACAGTCATACCGGTGACACCCAGTGCATTCATGGCCCGTTTCAAGGTCTCATACTTGGTAAGCTTAGCGATGATCACGATCTTATGAATGCCGGTTGAAAGATCCGGCGCATATGCTACCTTCACCGCTGCATCCTTCATAACTTCACTGGCCTCCTCATAAGCCTCAACCCCAAGGTGTGTATTTTCATTGACATCCATAGTCATGGTGTTGGAGATATCCATGATAGAGAAGCCGGAGTATGCGGATGCAAGACCATGCTCCGTCGCGTCAAGTCCTGTGATTTCCTCCTCCTCTGATACGCGAAGACCAATGGTTTTCCTGATAATCGTAAATGCGATAATAATGGTCACGACGGTCCAAAGGATCGTCACTGCCATGCCCCCAAGCTGTCTGATAAGCTGGGTAAAGCCACCGCCGTAAAACAAACCTTCCATGATGCCGGCACTTGCAAATCCCGGAGCCGTATCTGTTGCAAAAAGTCCTACGGCAATGGTTCCCCAGATACCGTTAAACATATGAACTGCCACAGCGCCTACCGGGTCGTCTACATGTACCACATTGTCTGTAAACCATACGCCAAAGCAGACCAGAAGACCTGCCACAGCGCCGATGATCGCTGCCCCTGCGCAGTCTGTCACATCGCAAGGTGCGGTGATGGCCACAAGACCTGCCAAGGAAGCGTTCAGACACATGGACACATCCGGCTTTCCATATTTCAGCCACGTAAAGATCATGCAGACAACGGTTGCAATAGCCGGAGCCACCGTTGTAGTAAGGAAGACAGAACCAAGCGTTGGCACGTCTGTTGCTGCTGCGCCGTTGAATCCATACCATCCAAGCCAGAGGATAAATACACCTAAGGCTGCAATGACTAAGTTGTGTCCCGGAAAGGCATTGACTTTTGTCACCTTCCCATCTTTGTCTTTTACAAATTTTCCGATACGCGGTCCTAACATCCAGGCGCCGATGAAGGCACAGATGCCGCCTACCATGTGAATACAGTTGGAACCTGCATAATCATGGAAGCCCCACTGAGCAAGGAAACCGCCGCCCCAGGTCCAGTGGGCCTCGATCGGGTAAATAATTGCGGAAATCACTGCGGAATATACGCAGTAAGCAGAGAATTTGGTCCTCTCTGCCATGGATCCGGACACGATGGTTGCCGTGGTTGCGCAAAATACTAAATTAAATACAAATGATGAATAATCAAAATTTCCATACTGCGTAAATACATCAAAGGAAAATGATCCTGCAAAGCCTCCAAGCACATTGCTTCCAAGCATCAAAGAAGCTCCGCAGATAAACCACATAACGGTTCCGATACAGAAGTCCATCAGGTTCTTCATAATGATATTTCCGGAGTTCTTTGCCCTGGTAAAACCGGCCTCGCACATGGCGAATCCGGCCTGCATCCAGAAGACAAGCGCCGCTCCGATGAGGAACCACACGCCGTAGACTTCACTGTTGATAGCGCTTAAAATTTCCTGTGTCATACATATTCATTCCTTTCATTTTTTACCGCTTGCGCGGTTCTATTTGCCGTCCGCACCCCATTTTTCCACAGGAAACGATGCATCTTTTATGGGGACAAAGGAGGGCGCGTTCCCTGTGATAGGAAAACGCGCCCTTGCGGATAATCGGTAATTTAATTTTTGCAGCCTCATGCCTGCTTTCACCATGGAAAATTTTCAAACATTCCGGGCCAAGCTCCCCATGCGCCGCACGTCTCTCTCCTATACGTAGAAGAGCATCTGGCTGTAGGTCGGATAAGGGAGATATTTGTCAGGCATATAGCTCTCGATATAATCAGCTGCCGCTCTTAAGCTCTCCATATCGCCAAGGATCTCATCATGATAGAACTTCGCCAGTGTAAGCTCATCTGTCTCTTCTTCCGCCTTCTTAATGTCGGCTTCCAGTTTCTCTGCTGCGCCTGCCACCTCTTCATATTTCTCAGAGATTTTGGCAAGCATCTTCTCTTCAGCCTCTGTCTTAATGGCAGCTGACACATTTTTCTTCTTTAAAATGCCATCTGTCAGAGACTTCATATATGCGCCTACAGCAGGAAGGAAATCATGGTAGATCATCTCCTTTAATGTGCAGGCCTCAATGTGTAATGTCTTGGTATAGTTTTCAAGCAGGATCTCATATCTGGATTCAATTTCTGTCTCTGTATAGATACCATGCTTGGTAAATAACTTCTTGTTTTTCTCATCTAACAGTCTTGGAAGGACATCCGGTGTAGACTTTAAGTTGTAAAGTCCTCTCTTCTTGGCCTCTTCAACCCACTCATCTGTATATCCGTTACCGTTGAAGATCACGCGCTTGTGAGCCACGATGGTCTTACGGATCAATTCATTTACGGCATCATCCATTTTTTCAGCCGGCACATCCTTCAACTCTTCATAAAAATCAGAGAGCGCATCCGCAACTGCTGTGTTTAAAATAATATTCGGTGTGGCAACAGATGCAGAAGATCCAAGGGAACGGAACTCAAATTTATTGCCGGTAAATGCAAATGGAGATGTTCTGTTTCGGTCTGTGTTATCGCGTGTGAAATGTGGGATAACATTGGCTCCTGTCTCCATAGTCACCTTCTCGCTCTTTCCGAAGAAGGTCTCATTTTCAATGGACTCGATCACTGCGGTCAGCTCATCCCCAAGGAAAATGGAAATAATTGCCGGCGGCGCTTCATTTGCCCCAAGTCGATGGTCATTGCCGGCGCTTGCTACCGAGAGACGCATCATATCTGCATACTCATCGACTGCCTTGATAACAGCCGCCAGAAATACCAGAAACTGTGTGTTCTCTGCCGGTGTCTTTCCCGGTGCCAGAAGGTTCTCACCGGTGTTGGTGGACATTGACCAGTTGTTATGCTTTCCGGAACCGTTGATTCCCTCGAAAGGTTTCTCGTGAAGAAGGCATACAAAATTATGCTTCTCAGCTACTTTCTTCATAATTTCCATGGTCAGCTGGTTATGATCGACTGCCACATTTGTCGTGTCAAATACGGGCGCCAGCTCGTGCTGTGCCGGTGCCACCTCGTTGTGCTTTGTCTTAGCAGGAATACCAAGCTTCCAAAGCTCTTCGTCCAGATCATGCATGTAAGCGGCTACTCTTGGTCTTAAAGCTCCAAAGTAGTGATCCTCCATCTCCTGACCCTTTGGTGCCGGTGCGCCAAGAAGCGTTCTTCCTGTGAAGATCAGGTCGCGTCTCTTCTTGTAATCGTCCTTATCAATCAGGAAATATTCCTGCTCCGGTCCAACTGTTGTGGTAACCTGTGTAGCATCTGATCCTAAGAGTCTCAGCACCTTGACTGCCTCGTCACTTAATGCATCCATTGAACGAAGAAGCGGTGTCTTTTTGTCAAGTGCTTCTCCTGTATAAGAACAGAATGCAGTCGGAATGTACAATGTCTTATCTTTGATAAATGCCGGCGATGAGGGATCCCATGCTGTATAACCTCTGGCCTCAAATGTTGCCCTTAATCCACCTGATGGGAAAGAAGAGGCATCCGGCTCACCTTTGATCAGCTCTTTTCCGGAGAACTCCATCAACACCTCGCCGCTTCCGGTAGGAGCAATGAAACTATCGTGCTTCTCTGCTGTATATCCTGTCAATGGCTGGAACCAGTGTGTAAAATGAGTAGCTCCATTTTCAACGGCCCACTCCTTCATAGCCACTGCCACTGCATTTGCCACATCCTTTTCCAAATGTGTTTTCTGCTCAATGGTCTTACGCAGTGCACGGTAAATATCCTTTGGCAGTTTGGTTCTCATGACGCTGTCGTTAAATACGAGACTTCCGTATAACTCAGGTACGCTTTTACTCATGGTGTCATCCTCCTTTTGTTAAATCATAAAAAAAGGGCACTCGACGTCTGATCGAATGCCCCTTTGCCTGCTCATTTAAATTGTTATAAAAAGAAAAAACAACGACACCCTGAAAATTCAAAGCACCGTTGCCTTTTATGGGTTGTAATATACTCCCCTAAAAAAAAATTGTCAAGAAATTAACTTGTATTTATTTTTGTACAATTTCCTACAGAAAGGTGTGTACACAGACAATCGCCTTATGCAATCTCATCCTCTCCTAAAAGCCATGGCAGGAAATAGCGAATCTGCTTGCGCCACCAGGGCCAGTCATGATCCACATCATATCCCCAGAAATCCACCCAGCCATCGATTCCTTTTTCCGCAAATATATCCCTGAGAATGGCGGAAGTACGGATGCCTTCCCGCTCCCAGTTTCCCTGTCCGACGCAAACGGCGATCCGCCTGCTGTTGTAAAGATCAATATAGGGGTGATCCTTTGGCATGTTAGCCAGAAAATGCACCGGTGAATTGTCATACAGTGTGCTGTTGCACCACTCACCCCAGAAATGAGGCGCATCGTAACACCCGGAGCATCCCAAAACGCCGGCAAACAGATCCGGTCTTCTGAAAAACAGAATGGCCGCATGGGTCGCCCCAAGGCTGAAGCCGGTGACAATGGGAAGCTCATCTGTTCCATTGATCTCTCGGATCAGTGGCAGCGCTTCCTCCACGATATAGCGGTAGTACTGCTCCTGCATATAGGCCCGATGCTCCTTATTGCCGTAAATGTCTGACCAGCTTTCCTTGTCAATGGTGTCCACGGAAAACAGCTGGATCTCTCCCTCTTCGATGAAATCATCCAAGGTTTCCTGCATATGAAAACTTTCCCAGTTGTCGCACATGCCATCCTGGCATGGAAAAGCAATGAGCGGCACCCCGGTGTGTCCATGTACCAGGATGTGCATCTCCCGGTCCAAAATCTCGCTTCTGTGTGTATATAAATTTCGTTCCATAAAATTTCTCCTATGCCTTTTTCAAGATAAAATCAAGCTGCTCTTCCCGTTCTTCTAAGCTATCTGCCCGCATCAGATAGGCATGATTGCCCATCTCATCGGCAAGCGCCGGGTCAACATCCATCTCCTCGATGATCTTATCCCGCCATCTGCCACGGACCTCATCCTCCGAGTGCACATAGGTCAAGCTGTCTTTTCTTCCAAAATGGGTAATGTAATGCCGGAACTCACTGTTCATAAAACACCTGTCATAGATCAGGCTGTCTGCCCAGATGGTGTAGACATCCGTATCGTAGGCATAATTCATCTTATCCGGAATCCGTCCGCCCGGAGCCCTCATATTGACCTCCAGACCGATCACATCTCCCTTTTTTCCAAGCCCTTCCTTGTCCGCATCCAGGCGGAAGAATTCAAAATGGAAAAACTTGTTGCGGGTATCAAATTCCTGCAAAACCCGTATGCCGGCCGCCTTAAGGTCATCAGAAGGTGCCTGGCAGAAACTGACTACATCAGCGTCCTCATTGACCGCATCCATCAAGCTCACCGGAAGAGACTGGCTTGCTGCAAACAACACATTTTTGTGACTGTCAGTGATGCCGTCAAAGGTCTCCACGTGTCCCGGCACACACTCTTCTTCGATAAATGTGATGGATACATCCCTGCTCTCCCAGAAGGTCTCAAGTTCATCATCGTCGTGGATCTTATAGGTGCTTGTGGCGCCCACCCCCTGATCCGGTTTCACGATCACCGGGTATCCGATCTCATGGGCAAATGTTTTGGCCTCCTCAAGATCCTTTGGCAGGGTCCACTTAGCTGTGGGAACGCCGGCCCGCTCATAAGCCTGCTTCATCAGCGATTTGTGGTTCATAACAGCCATATCGGGAAGCTTCGGCCCCGTAGAAATATTGAAATCAGACCGGATCCTCGCATCCAGCTCCAGCCAGTATTCATTTTCACTTTCCACGTAATCGATGCGGCCATACTCAAAAATATACTGCGCTACTGTGCGGTATACTTCCTCATAATTTTTCAGGCTGCTGACATAGCGGTAATCTGACAGGGCATTCCGACAATTTTCTCCGATTGCTTCCCATGAGGCATCCCCGATGCCAAGCACCGTCACGCCTCTCTCTTTGAGCCTTGCGCAGAAATTGTAAAAATGTGTAGGGAAATGTGGGGATATAAATATAACATTCATCAGATAACTCCTTTAACTTATCAGGAACTCTTATCAAGATCTGCCTCTTGCAGGATTTCCTTAATTCCTTACAGTTACTATACCATATTTTTACATATTATATCAGGAGAAGCCTACAGTAATATGTACAGACTTTCACCTTTCAAAGGAAAGACCACTCTCATGTTCATTATTATTGATAATAATTCTCATCTTCTCTCTTTTTTGTTGACACTATTGCAATGCATTTGTCACATTAGTAAAGGAGGATTGATAACTTTTGATTCATATAGAAAAAACGAGGTTCTTACAATGGAAAAAGTATTAAAGATTGAAAAGGATTCTGTGCAGGAAACTCTGATGCTTCCTCTTTACGGAAAAGTGATGGCCATGCAAATGTGGCCGACGGAATTTCATGATGAAGATTGTCTTCGGTTCAAAGAAATGATCGACTATGATTTTTCGGCAATGCAGGAAAAAATGACAGGTCTCTATGGTAAGATTGCGGCCCTCTCTACCGCTTACCGCCAGTTTGCGCTGGCAGTCGAGATCAAAAACTACTTAAAAGATCACCCGAAAGCCGTCATTGTACTGATGGGCTGCGGACTGGATACCGTCGGGCATCAGGCAGATAACGGGCAGTGTACATTTGTGAATGTGGATTTTCCTAATGTCATTGAAACGCGGGAAAAATTGCTGCCATCTACCGGCCGGGAGAAAAATGTTGCCTGCGATCTAAATGATTACCGCTGGTTTGAAGAAGTTGGTTTTGAGAGAGAAAACGGCGCTGTTTTCATCGCGTCAGGTGTATTTATGTACTTTAAGAAAACCGAAGTAGCCGCCCTCTTTAAAGCCATGGGAGAACGCTTCCCGGGCGCCGCAGTCTCTTTTGATGCCCAGAATGCCAAAGGAGCTGCTATGGATTTGAAGGCTTTAAAAGACTCCGGCATCGATATCAGCTTAAATTTCTCCCTGGAGGCTTCAACAGCCGAGAAAACGCTTCGGGAAATGTGTCCGTCCATCGACAAAGTGAAGATAAAGGGTATGGTTTATCCCTATAAAGATCCGAAGCCCTTTGGCATCATCTTCCGTCTGATGGCTAAATATTCAGATAAGGGAATGGGAATGATCGACACCTTCACATTTCAAAAATAAAATTTGCCAAGGAGGAAAACATGGCACGTACAAGTGAAGAATACAAAGAGCTCTCGATCAAGGAATTTACCAGAGCTGCCGGGAAATATGAAAATGACTTTGCAGGCATCTATGAGACCTGTAAAAAAGACTACCCTGAGATTTTAGAAATTTTGAAAGAGCATCCTTTCGAAACTTTGCTGGATGCGGGCTGCGGCCCGGCGCCTCTTATTGCATTGTTATCGGAAATGTACCCGGATAAGCATTTTACAGGAGTCGATCTGACACCTGCCATGATAGAGAAAGCAAAAGAAAAAAATCTGCCAAACGCAGACTTTGTGGTAGGCGATTGCGAAAATCTGCCCTTTGAGGACAGCAGTTTCGATGTGATCGTCTGCAGCGAAAGTTTTCATCACTATCCCAATCCTCAGGATTTTTTCAACAGTGTATACCGCTGTCTGAAGCCTGATGGCATCCTGTTCTTAAGAGACTATGTGGCAGATGGCATTCTGGCCTGGTTAGTCAACCACCTGGAAATGCCTTTGGCTAATATTGCGGGTCACGGTGATGTGGGCGTGTTATCTAAGCTTGAGCTTCTGAAAATGTGTCAAAAAGCAGGTCTTAAAGTGGAACGTTTCCAGAAAGTAAACAAAGTCAAGATGAACTTGATAGCCAGAAAATAAGAGAGTCTCACAACTATCGCATTGTTTTCATTAAAAAAAGGAGTTGCCGTCGGCAGCTCCTTTTTGATACATCATTGTTCTTCTTTTACTTCTATCTATACATGATCTTTCAGTGCGCAAGCCACGTTGAGCGCATGGTCAGATACACGCTCTAAGTCTGTGGCCATATCTGTAAAGATGACACCGCCCACCGGATCGCAAGATGCTTCCATCAGTCGTGCGATATGATTGTTGACAATGCGTACCTGCAGATCGTCAACAATCTGCTCCAAGCGCTCTGCATCCGGAATACGGTCAAAGTCTTCCGACTCAAAAATCTCCATAGAAAGATCGATGGAACGCATAGAAGCATCCGCCAGCTCGCGGAGTTCTTCCATACCCTGCTCGGAAATCTTTGCCTTGCGGTTCTTATACTCCTGCTCATACTCCACCAGGTTCTGGGCATGATCGGAAATACGCTCGATGTCGGAGCAGACTAGGATCATCTGGGAAATATGATTGATAACCTTGGGTGAATAGTCCATAGACCGAAGGGCGATCAGTCTCTCCTGGATCTTATCCGTCAGGATGTCTACCGTATCCTCCGTCTCTGATACAACCTCCACGATCGTATCGTCCATATTGAAGAAGCAGACCATGGCAAGTTTCAAACTGTCCGTTGCAATCTTGCCCATGCGAAGGATCTCAAGCTTTGCCTGCTGCAGTGCAAGTGATGATGGAAGATATCCGGTTGATACCATGTATTTGATCTTGCGGTCTTCCAGCTTCTGAGTCTCTTCCGGCAGCAGCGGAATGATCTTCTCGGAGAGCCTTACGATAAGACCAGCAATCGGAAGCTCGATCAATACTGCCAAAATAGCAAAGATCGTATGTGTATTTGCCACCTGCCGTCCAATGCTGTCCGGTGTCAGGTTCTGGATAAATGGCAGGAATGGCGTGATCACATTGATCAGAATGATCATGATCGCCGCACGGATCAAATTGAATAAAAGATTTAAAACTGCGGTTCTCTTACCATTTCTGTTCGTTGTAAGGGATGCCAAAATATTCGGTGTTACAGAGCCGATGGCTGCACCGATCACAAGGTATACTGCCATCTTGTAATTGATCAGACCCTGTATCGCAAATGTCTGGAAAATGACTACCGATGATGAAGAGCTCTGTAAAAGAGCAGTAAAACCTATACCAAACAGGACTGCGATCGCCGGATTTTCCAACGTTGACAAAAAGGAAATGAAACCCTTGCTTTCAGACAATGGAACAATGGCACTTTTGATCACGGAAATTCCGAAAAATAACATACCAAATCCCATGATAATAGACCCCACATGTTTTACTGTGTTGTTCTTTAAGAACAGGAACATGATGGCACCTACAAATAAGATCACCGGTGCGTAAGCTCCCAAGTTAAATGCTGTGATCTGTGCGGTAATGGTGGTACCGATGTTGGCACCCATGATAACGCCGATGGCCTGTGCCAGTGTCATAAGCCCTGAGTTGACAAAACTGATAACCATCATATCCGTAGCGGATGAACTCTGGATCAGCAATGTGACGAGAATACCAACCCCCACTGCCATCACCCGGTTGGCGGTTGCTTTCTCAAGGATTGTCTGCATCTTGTCGCCTGCCGCGTTCTTAAGTCCGGATGACATGATGCTCATTCCGTAAAGGAAAAGGCCAACGCCACCTGTCAGGCTGAAAAATTCATAAATTGTCATAACATTTCTCCTTCGCGCTCCCATATGGCGCATTTATAGTGCATGCTATAAATATATATTATTCTATCCAAATCACGTATTACTTATTCTGCCGTATTTTCAATGACCGGAATCAGATTCAGTCTCTCATAGAACTTCACACGGTTCTGCTCAAAGGCCATCTTAAATGCCTCATCATCTGAATGATGCAGATCATGCAGATACTCATGCTCATGTCCACGGATATCTGCCTGAGAAAGTTCCATCAGATAAATAGCGATATCTGAGCACTGATCAGAGATCGTTGCCAGACTTCCCAGCATATTCTGGAACTGAATGCCGAGGAATACATCACAGGCATTGTTTGACATACGGAATACATGGCGGTTGTTCAGGTCCAGTGCCAGATCATCGATTACTTCTTCCAAAGGTTCTACGCGCTTGGCAATATCCACATCTGCCGTATTCAAAGCATCAAATGTAGTCTCTAAAATCTCATCTACCGCATCCAGCATGATACGCAGTTCCTGGGAGGCAGAATTTGAGAATTCTTTCTTTTCCTTACGAAGCTCTGCCAGCGCATCCGTCAGCCTCACGGCGGCATCACCGATCCGCTCGATGCATACAGATGCTTTCAGCTGGAAGTTCTGCAGACGGTAATCTCTGTTACGCTTGATATATGGTGTCATGCTGACAAGATAAAGGTTGATGGCATCAGTCATACGATCCAAGAGATCTTCCCTCTCCTGAATACGCTTATTACGGTCATCTTCATACTCATAAATCTGCTGGCTGCAGGCAACAAAATTGTGCTGTGCCACCTCTGCCATCTGCTTGATCAGCGCAGATACCTGGTCTAAAGCCATGATCGGTGATGATACAAGGAGTGGATCCAGCTCCCGAAGGCTCTTCTCAATAGCCAGATCTTCTTCGTTGACAGTCTCGTCTAATGCCTTATCAGGAACGATCTTCTCCGTGATAGATGCCAGCACCCCCGATAACGGAAGAAGCATCAGAGCCGGAATCATTCTAAAAAGACCGTGAACATTGGCAACACCGCCGGAATTCAATGTAGAATACCAAAGTCCGTCGCTGATGATACCTGTCATTCTGCCGATCACTACAAGTGCAATTACTAAAATCGCGGCAAAAATATTGTAAACCACATGGACCACTGCGGTACGGATCTGCTCCGGACGGGCCCCGATACGACTGACCAGATATGTTGTCAAACAGTCACCGATATTGACACCGATGATGACCGCAAATACACCCTTAAATGTGACACCCATAGAACTTGCCACAGACTGGATGATACCGACAACCGCAGAAGAGCTCTGTATAACACCGGTTACGCCGGCACCTGCCAAAAAGCCAAGCAGGTAGTTATTCTCAAATGCAGTGAGGAGTCCGGAAAGCGAGCTTTCAAAAGCGCTGACTGCGTTACTCATAGAGATCAGACCCATGAAAAGAACACCGAAACCGCAGGCTACATTACCGATATTCTTCTTAGACTCATGTTTCGCCGTCATAAGAAGCACCATACCAATGATCAGTGCCATCGGCGCTAAGTTATCTGCCTTGAAGAAGTACATAATGCTGTCTTCTGCAGACTCCAAGTCCATCAGTCGGATGACCTGAGCCGTGATCGCGGTACCGACATTGGCGCCCATAACGATTCCGACAGACTGACGGAATGTTAAAAATCCGGCGCCTACCAGACCAACACAGAGAACAATAGTCGCTGTCGAGCTCTGGATGATACAGGTCACCAGCATACCCAGCAAAAAGCCTAGGAACGGTTTACTTGTTACTTTTGATAGTGCAGCTTTCATGGTGCCGCCGGAATTGGCCTTCAGGCCATCGCCCATGACTCTCATTCCGTAAAGGAACATTGCCAGGCCGCCAAGCAGCGCCACAATGTGATAAAATACTGCCATAATTTTTTCCTCTCATTCTATCAGATCCGGATTGTCAAACCCGTTTCTTCTTATATCTTACAACGCAAGCCCCTGCAAATACAACCACAACCAGTCCCAAAATCGGGAAAATCATGCCGTTCTCTTCCCCCAGGAGCATCAGCAGCCCTGTCCGCATAGTGATAATTCCAAAAACCGCAAAAATAGCAAATGCCAGTTTATTTAAAAATCCATCGGGTGTCTTGCTCTTCAAAAGATATCCGATCAGCATGCCGATGATATCCGCTGCAAACAGACCGATCGAGCAGGCAAGCCATACCAGAACACCTTTACTAAGTCCTTCGTTAGCTCCAAAAGCGATAGCGGTAAGCTGTGTCTTGTCCCCAAGCTCTGCCACAAAAAATGTACAGAACACGGTCAGTGGCGCAAAGGAAAAGCCTCTTTTGTCAGTGCGCTCTTCCTCCTCTTCCTCCTCCTCCCCGATCGAAGTGATGGAAAAGTAAAGAAAAGCAAATGCTGCCACAAACTTAATGATCCACTCCGGAATAAGGGAGCTGACCAGGCCGCCGGCCAAAACAGCCAGACCGTTAAGAACAAGGATTGCAACAGCTGTTCCGAAGATGATATCCCTTAGCTTGAACTTCGATGTCATGGCGATCAGCATCAGCTGGGTCTTATCACCCATCTCGGCGATGAATTCCGTCAGCATAATCTCTAAAAACAGTAACATGACAAATCCTCTTCACTTGTTAATCCGTGTATAGTGTGTGAAAAGCCCGCGCCTTTTGTGACGCGGGCTTCTTATATTTTACTTTTTTTTCTATCTATCGTCAATGCAAATGTAAAGATATGCCTCACTATACTTGTCCCAGTCCTCTTTTGTGTCGGTGTTGAAAGAGCAGCTGACCCAAATGCCCTTATCGGTATCATCGCTTTCATAAACACTGTCATAATATGAACCTGTTTTAAACTTCTCCAACATCCTCCCAGCCGTTTCATTTTCTAATGGATCGATCGTAAACAGATCCGCATTTTCAAGCATCGTCCTCTTATCATCCGAAGCATCGCTTCCAAATGCATCCTTAAGTGCACTATAGTAGATGCCTATTTCCCCCTGGGCCTTCTTAATATTCTCTGCCGGTGAGGTATTCATATTGATATCGTACTCGTACGCCACCGACTCAATAAGCCCGTCCCTGGTCACACTTATATACACATAGGATTGCTTTTCTTCATCTACATAGCCGGTGATGGTATATCCATAGTCATGAAAATTATCTGCAGGATCCTGGTAGATAACCTGAACACACCTCTCATCCAAGACATCTGCCACCGCCATCACTGTCTCATGAGCTGTCTGCTGTTCTTGCCGTTTTGTATTTCCCGCATGGACATATTCCGGAATAAATGAGCCGATCAGCAAAATGACCGGTACGAAAATGATCAGAAGGATCTTTCCTTTCTTTTTAGGAACCGCAAGCCCTAAGGCCATAGCTACACGCTTTGCATTTTCCTCAAGATTGGTGCCTACTGTAAAAGAGAGGTCCACTGCCTCAACTGCCGCTGCGGCTTCCAATGCATCACCGACTCTTTTTGCCGTTGGATTACCGCTGCGGCTAAGGAAATCTCCTGCGGCCATCCCTGCCATCATGCGTCCTGCTTCCTGTGTATATGCAACAGAATTCTGCCAGGTCATAGCCTTCTCAACGATCGCCTGCCATTTTTTTCTAAGCTGTCCGAGTCTCACGGATAAAATAGCATACGCGTAAAAGGCCAGATATAAGACCACTGTCCCGATGTAAATAATAAATGCAGGCATATAAAGCCCCGTCTCGGAATCAAATATCACGCTGTCAAGCATACACAAAAACGCCCATAAAAGGCCGATGGTAATCGCCACTATGAGAGCTACGTTCCCCAAGGTAGGCAAGACACAGTATAGTTTTATTTTTCTGATTTCCTTATCGGTAAACATGTAACTTTCCTTCTTTTTTATAGATTTCTCGACAAATTCTTTCTCATTTTTCCATGCCCAATATAACACATTTTTTTCCACAGACCCAGCTTTTCAGGAAAAATATTCCTCCACGATCAACTCAGCTTGCCGGAAATTAAATGGACTTTCTTCTGTTTCACTTGTCAAGATCAGATTGATTCCCGGATAAAATCCCGCAAAACCATATGCCTCTATTTTCTCGTATGCCTTTCTCGCATAGGCAAGCTCGTCCATCATCCCAAAACGTTCCCATATTACGAGCTTTCCGGTTCGTGGGTGTCTGCATGTAAAATCCGGATAGTATATATGGTTTCCGACTACCATCTGACATTCATAGCGAAAAGGAATGCCTGCCTTAAACAGGATACTGTCGATCATAGCCTCCGATTTGGAGCGGAGCATATTCCCGGAAATTCCTCTGTGTAACAGATTTTCCGGATAATAAGGATTAGAAAGGAACTCCTCCTCCTTCCATCTAATCATTTCCTCTGAAATATCAACCAGCTCATCCTTTAAAAGAGGAATATATTTGCTGTTTTCAAGAAGATTCTCCGCCTGTGACGGATTATTCTCACGAAAATTTATGTAGTTCTTCAACATTTTTTCTTCTTTTCGTGTATCTTCAAGTTCTAGCTCCATATATTTCTTTTTTGCCAGCTTCCCCTCAGGCGCATCTTTAAGAGCCTCTTCCAGCATTTGGATTTTCTTCTGAAGCACCTTGCTTTCTCTTGTTAATTCATCTGTGTGAATAATCGCAGCCTCTCCTCCTTTCTCTTTACTGTGAGCGTACCATCAAATAGTAAATATAGAAAAGCATTTCTTGCAAATTGGTACAAATCGTAGCATTTTCTTTACCAAAAAAGTGCGCCGCCGCTCTTTCGCCCCGCCACGCTTCTTTTTCTTCCCGCGGCCTCATTCTTTGGGCAGGCGGGGCGCCTTTCTCCGCGCTCATGCCCAATCGCCACCGCAGGAGCTCTCGCCGCCATAGAAAGGCTCGCCGCCGCAGAAGCTCTCGCCGCCCCACAAGTTTTTTTCCACCCCAGACATAGAGCGAGGACCCCGCTTTCGCGGGGTCCTCTCTCCGGAAATATTTTGAAATATTTAGTAATCAAACTGTCTGTAATATCTTCTGATCGAGAGTGGATGACGGAGGAATAACTCCATGTAAGCATCCACACGGTTGTTAACGCCATGCATTACCAGATGTGAGATGGATCCACGGAACTCTGGGCTGATACCCTTCAGTTCATGCTCTTTCGTGTCGATCACTGTATAATTTGCATTCACGCGAGGCAGGAATTTTGCAACACGCTCTGCGAGTGGTCTCTGCTCATCTTCTCCCATGAAAAGAGTCACCGGCGTATCTGCCACGATGATTTCCTGCATGCCATGGAAGAATTCCTGGCAGCTGATAGACTTGGTGCGGATCCACATCTGCTCCTCCCAATAGCACATTGCATAAGAATATGTTGCGCCGTACTGGTTGCCGGAACCGATAAAGTAATGTGGAAGATCTTTGTGATCATTTAAAAATGCCACTTTGTTCTTTGCATACTCATAGGCCCACTCGTCTGCATCCTTCTCTACCTGTGCCAGTGCATCGGCAAGATATGCTTCCATCTCTTTGTTGTAGCGGTCATACTCCGGGAACTCACCGTTTTTGTACATCAGGTAGTTTGCTACCATGTAGAATTTCAGCTGTTCGTTCATTGGATAGAGGATCAGGTAATCCTGCTTATCCGGCTGTGTCAGCACACTTCCTGGCGTATCGATAAATGCAAATACCTTTGCACCGATCTTATGAACATAGTCCACAAGCTCTACCATTTCCTTGGTATTGCCGGATACAGAAGAATAGATCACTACGGATTTATCCGTAAATTTCTTGTTTCCGGTTGTCAAAAATTCTGCTGCGTTCTCTACGAATACCGGAAGTTTTGAGCGGCCTCTCATATAAACTTCGACCTGCATGCTTGAAGCATAGGTTCCGCCGATACCGATAAAGTAGATGCCGTCAAATCCGTCATCCCAGATTTTATCGATCACTTCCTCGATCTGTGGACGAAGGGCAAGAGCACCATTTACACTGTCGATCTGTCCCTTCTCATCAAAATTGCGAAGACATGGACCCATTTCCTCTTTCCATGCTTTTGCTTCATATTTCATATGTTTGTTCTCCTTATAATCTAGTACAGAATAGTCTTTTCAATATCAAGACCCAGGAAAAACTGGATGGCCCGCTGGATGGCTTTGTCCCAGTATGGCCATTCGTGGTCACCGGGAGCTTCCAGGTATGTATGGCCGTATCCGGCCTCTTCTGCCGCACGCTTAAAGTTCTGATTGGACTCATACAAAAAATCCTCGGTTCCGCACAGCTGTATCAGACGCGGTCTTTTTTCAAGCTTTGCCGCCTTCTTCACCAGACTCACCGGATCTTCCCAGTCTTCAGGCTCGCCGTCTGCTCCGTACAGCTGGTAGATTTCTCCTGCTGTCATTTCCGGGAACCCGCCCTGCAGTACGCTCTTTGTGAAGGCTATGTAATCCAGTACTCCTGATAGGCTTGCACAGGCCGCATACTGATTCGGCCTGTTAAGCGCGATCTTAACCGCACCATGTCCGCCCATACTCTCGCCGGCGATAAATGTATTTTCCGGGCGCTGGTCCATATTAAACCAGGTTCCACAGATTCTCGGAAGCTCATCGGCAACATAATGGAAATAATCAAGCCCCACTTGTCCACTTGAGTAAAAACTACGCTGCACCTCCGGCATGATCACCAGCAGATTGTATTTCTTGGCATAGTATTCAATCTTGGAAAATCTTGTCCACTCTGCACTGCTTCCTGATAAGCCATGCAGCAGATACAGCACTTTTGGTGTCCCTTCGTACAAAGGGGTCACGTCATTTGACACTTCCGGGAAGATCACTTTGATCTGCGTTGCCATTTTCAAATTTTCCGAATAAAAATCACCTGCGAATAATCCCATATTATTTTTCCTTTATTTTCTGTAACAACTGTCTGCAGATAAACACCCGCAAACATTATCTGTAAAAATGTACTTTAAAGTTGCATTTGTCGCCACGAGTATAGTTGCGGTTAAACTCCATCGCCCGCCCCTGTGTATCATAGGTGATACTTTCAAACAGCATGGTCGGCGATCCCGGTTCCAGACCTAGCATTTTTGCGTCATTGACTCCCGGTCTTACCAGATCCAGAGTCTCTTTCGCTGTTGCAGGATAGATCCCAAACATCCGATAGATCTCATACACGGAAAAGATGGAAAGATCGATTCCTTCCATTTTCGGTATCAGGTAATAGGGAATATATGTCCTCTCCAGAGATATTGGCTCATCATCCGCAAAACAAAGCCTTTTTATATAGATCAGTTTATCCTCCGGCTTGATGCCAAACATGGCCGCATATTTATTGCCTGCGATCCGGACATCCTTTGAAATGATCTTAAAAGATGGTTCTCTTTCATTATCCCGGATACTTTTCGTAAAGCCGGCCAGTTCTTCCATGTTCCGTTCCAGCTTATGCCCGCGGACCTGATATCTGTCGCCGATGCGCTCAAGATATCCTTCTTTTACCATAATATCCAGCGCATTTCCGACGATCTGCTCCTGCACGCCGAAATTTTCTGCTATCACAGCATTTGGCTGCAAAACACTTCCCGGTGTCATCTCATCTTCCAGCTTTCCGCGGATAAAATCCTTTACCTGCAGCGTTATGGATCTTTGATAATTCTCGCCCATCTGTAAACCCGCACTTTCATGGCTAAATAATCATCAGGTTACTTTATCTGCAACATAAATGGTTTCTACCAGCCACCGAAGTAGCCAAGTGTTACCGTTGCATTTGCTGCACCTTTGTGCATAGCATCTTCGATGGAGAGTCCTTCTCCGATGCCAAACAAAAAGCCTGCAATATAACTGTCGCCTGCGCCCATGCTGTCCACAAGGTTTTCGCAGGGGACAATCCCATAGCGGTGGAAGACTTCGCCGTCATAGCACATACTGCCTTCCCCACCCATCATGCAAATGACAAGCTTTGGTCCTTTTGCATGAATTTCTTTCATTTTCTCCCGATTTGCATCTGTATCCCCGTCATCAACGGAGAAAAATACATAATCTGCATAAGGGATTGCAGTCAAAGACTCCGTACTGTCAGGCTCTGTAGCGCAATCGAATGCGGTGACAATGCCTCTTTCCTTTAAGTCCTTAAACTGTCCCTCCACTTTTCCCCACAGGTCGCATACGACCATATCATATGAGGAAATAAATTCCATGTCCTCTTCTGTGAGAACGTAATCCGCAAGCACACCCTCGTCATAATCGCCGAATACACGTTCGCCATCGATCAGCTCTACTTGAGTGACAGCTGTCTTACCCTGTTCCACGCGAAGATGGGATGTGTCAACGCCTTTGCCTTTCACCGCGTCGATCATGATCTGCCCATAGGTGTCATCACCTACCGGTCCGATGTAAGCGGCTTCTCCTCCAAGGCGAACGGTATAAACCGCCATATTGACTGGTCCGCCGCCCGGATAGGCTTTTCCGTTATCTATGTTGTTATAGTAGTCAATACAATTGCTACCGATTGCTGCAAATTTCATTTGCCGCTCCTTCCTCACTCTGCGGTATTTCTTTTCAGCACACTGGTATAGCGGATCTGATCCGATCTTGCCACATTTTTAAAGAACTCGATCGGATTTCCTTCCCGGTCGTCAATATGACCGGAAACATAATACAGGAACTGATCAGGCTCTACCTTCAGAAGCTTTGCCTCTTCCTGCGTGGCATATGTAATGCTCACCGACTCCTCACCGGAATCCATGGCAACACCCATGCCCTCCAGTATCTGATACAGAGAAGTTTCAGAAAAACTGCGGGATTCTATCCCTTCACAATACTCATAGTTGATATAGCTCGTCTCGATCATAAGCGGTGTGTTCCCGCGCATGCGAAGCCTGCGCAGGTAGAATACCTTACTGCCAGCCGGAATCCGTAGCTTTTTTGATATATAGGCATCACTTTCTTCCACCCGCGATTCAAGCACCTCCGTCCACAAAAAATAGCCGGTACTGCGCATGGATTCCGTTGTGGATTTTCCATCCTGCAGATTTCTTTCCAAGCGAGGGGGCGCCACAAAAGTGCCCGCCCCCTTTTCACTATAGAGTATGTGCTCTTCCACAAGTTCCTGAATAGCAGAATGAAGGGTCGATCTGTTCAGATTCCACAATTCGCAAAGCTCTCTCTCCCCAGGCAGTTTTGCATGAGGTTTCAAGTGATTCTCCTGAATATACCATTCAAGCATTTCCACAGCCCGATCGTGGGGACGGATCTTTTTTAATCTCTCCATACCTGCTATCCTTTCCAAACTTTATTGTTTCATATAGTACATATTTACTGCCGATTATTCAGCAGCTTTCTCTTTTTTATTCTTGCTCTCATAGTAGTAGAATGCAGGAAGTCCTGTCACAACTGCGATAACTGCACAGAGGATAGACTGAACCGGTGCGTATGAAAGCTCACCATAGATCAGTGTTCCTGTCATAACAATAGCAATAAGAGGCATGATCGGTCCGCCCGGACAAATGTATGACGGATCATATCCTTTTTCTTTGCCTTTCTTACGGAGTACGAAAATTGTACAGAATGTAAGAATGTTCTTCAGAAGAGCTACCATTGTAAAGTAACCTAAAAGTGAAGAAAGATTAGTAGCAAAGATCAGAACGATTGCAACTGCGCACTGTACGATGATCGAGAAATAAGGTGTCTCATATTTTGGATGAACCTTGGCAAATGACTTGAAGAACAAATTATCTTTAGCCATTGCGTACTCGATACGTGGCTGATACATGATACAAGATGAAAGTGATCCGATAACTACGATGATCGCCATAACAGCAACGATAGTTCCTGCGTACTGTCCGATTCCAGGAATCTTAGAAGCAAGAAGTGCGATCGGTGCGTCAGAAGCAGCTAACTCATCGATAGAAAGCATACCTGAAGCTACAAATGTAAGTCCAGAGTAAAGTGCAAGTACAACAACAGCTGTAAGGATCAATCCAAGAGGCATATTCTTCTTCGGATTCTTGATCTCACCTGACATATAGCAGGCAGCACCCATACCATCATAAGACCATGTTGTTGCAGCAACACCTGCGATCAGTGCTGTGATTCCGCCTGATGCAAAGCCTGTCAAAGGTGTAGAAGAGAGAAGCATATCTCCCTGTAAGTGGAATAATCCAAGTCCGATAACCAATGCAAACGGAAGGATCTTCAAAGCTGTGATGATCGTCTGGAAAGCGCCGCCGCCTTCTACAGAGCGAAGATGCATAGCCATAAAGAAAAGTACAAATGCAACGGCGATCAGTTTCAGGATAAGACCATGCACCGGAATAAAGAATGCAAGGTAGTTAACGATTGCCAATGCCATGATTGAGATTGACGGCGGGTCTGTAGCCCAGAAACTGATCCATCCGCAAAGGAATGCCAATGGGCGGGATCCTGCTTCACGGAAATATACATACTGACCACCATCTTCCGGATAAGCACTTGCAAGCTCTGAATATACAAAGTTTGCAGGGATCTGGAGAAGACCTCCGATAACGAATGCCAATACCAGGAATAAACTGCTGCCGGCAGCGTTTGCTACCTCTGCCAAAGATGAGAAAATTCCGGAACCTACTGTAGTACCAACGCCGAGAGCGATAACGGCACCAAGACCTAACTTACGGCCAAGTTCCTGTGTGTTGTTTTCTGACATGAAAACTCTCCTTTCAATTTGAATTGCAAATGGACTGTGCCGATCCACTCACGTTCCTTTTAGTTTTTCATTTGAAAGCTTCCATTTCCTTATCTATTCACAACAGCGGTTCCGACTCCGCTGCCATAAACTATTGTTCTGATACGCATACCAGGATATTGCGCTGTGCGGGTCCATCAAACTCGCAGAAATAAATATCCTGAGCGCCTCCTCGCACCACTTCCCCGTCAACAATCGGGAAATGGCAATGATTGCCTGTGAGCATCGCCTTTAAATGGCCAGTTGGATTGCCGGCTGTAGAACCGTAATCCTTTAGCATCCTGGCATGTGAATAGGGCCTGTCCTCCGGTGCAAACTGTGCCAAAGCGACAGCAATATCACTCTCCAGGCACTCCAAAGCCTCGTTGACTGTGACGCCCGTTGTAGTGTGTTTGGTAATGACCGTGACCATCCCGTTTTTCACACCGCTTCTTTTGACGATTTCCTCCACCTGATCGGTGATCACATCCATCTCATTGTACAATTTGGTCAGAATGCGAATGGTTTCAATATACATACTGGTGCCCCCTTTCCTACGAAAGCCAGCCAAGGAAATCCATGGCATTGACTCCCTTGATAAGCTCCAATGTGCTTTCGCGGAATCCCATCTTCTGGATGGCCTCTGCCATGCGGATCTGTTCAAACCTTGGATTTGCGGAGCCGAACATGACCTGATGGCGCAGGCTTCGGTCGATCCATGTGATCGGAATATCTTTTGTAAGCATCTGGGTATAAAATTCAGTGGCATTGTCAAAATACAGGGCACCAGTATCTGTGTATACATTGGCATATTTTACCATCAGCATGGCAGTCTCCCGGACGAAGGGCCAGCCGAACTGGGCCAGGCAAATACGGAGATTCGGGTGATTGTATGCCACAGGCTCAAATGCAAGCGGTGTGCAATACTTCACCTCCGTCTCCGGCTCCCATGACAAGCCGCTGTGAAATACGATCGGTTTATCATACTTCTCACAGATCTGATAGATTTTCTCAAGGTGCGGATCATCCGGCATATATTTCCCTCTGCCCGGATGAAGGCTTAATCCTTTTAGCTTTAAATCAGTAAATGCTTTTTCCAGCTTTTCGCAGGCTTTTTCATCCAGCGGGTCTACGCTGGCAAACCCGATAAATCTGCCTTTTCCCATCTCTACGAGCTCAGCGATCTCTTCGTTTGTCACAACCGCTCTTCCGATGGCCGTTGTATAATCGATGGGATGAATGCCAAGCATATCAAGCCCTGCCAGATTCATCTGATTATAGATATGTTCTAAAGGTGCCGTTCCGTTTTTGTGTATATTCAATACGTTATGGCGCATTTCCTCCACTTGAGGGTCTTCGTTGATCGGCTCATAAAAAGCCGGGCTTACACGAATATCAATAAACATTTTTCCGCCTTCTTCCCGAAAAATCACATACCTGCTTCTGCCATGAGCGCACGCATATTGTCAATAGCTCTCTTTGCGTAGAATCTTGGCTCATTAATGTAATTTGTCACAAGCTCTAAGGTTGCTGTCTTCTCATAGCCGATACGCTTCATCTCGTATAACATTTCTTTGATCGGGATATTTCCCTCTCCCGGGATCAAATGGGTGTCTGAACCATTTTCACCGTCAATGATATGCATATGATCCATCTTATCTCCCAGCTTGTCGAAGTAAGCCATGATGCTCTCATGCTGCACAAAGGGAGGAACAATGTCACACATGCCTACCACATAAGGACTGTCTACACGTTTGAACAGATCCACCAGATCATTGGCTCTTGTAAAGAAGTTGGACTCATAAGGCGTCAGCGCTTCAACCACCAGTTTTACACCTACTTTTTCTGCATAATCCCCAAGTTCCCTGATCGTCTTCTCGAGACGTCCCCAAAGTTCATCATAGGTAGCCAGATAACCGCCGTTTGCCGGAGATGTGAGGACAAATCCTGCGCCCATTTCCTTCGCCATATCCAAAGAAAGCTTCAAATATTCAACCGCGTCCTGTCTCTGAGACTCCGAACCGATCATATAATTGAAAGGATAAGCATTGTGCTCCGGCGTGTAACCTGCAACCGGCATTTCATACTTTTCGATCAGTGCTCGCACCTCTTTGATGTCACCGGCTTTTAAGTCCGGGGCGTATGCGTGTGGACGTCCGCCCCAAAGTTCAATATAGTCATACCCATACTCTTTTGCATCTGCGAAGCAGTGCTCCAATGGATTTCTCTGATAACCTGATGTAAACATTCCGATTTTCATGATTTTTTCGTTCCTTTCTCTTCTGTATACGTTATTATTCCGTAACCCAAGGCTCAAACACCTGGATTACTTCTGAAGAAACTCTGGCTCCGGTTTCCATGCATTTTTTTACCGGTTCGCCCATCAGCACTCCGTAAAGAAATCCGGAAATATAGCTGTCCCCGGCGCCAACTGTATTAACCACCTCATTCACCTTAACGATTCCGCATTCCGTGAATTCCTTTCCGTCATAAGCGAGGCTGCCCTTATCTCCGAAAGTTGCCACTGCTATGGTCATTCCTCTGTCCACTTTATCTTTCAGGAAATTTTCGATAAACGCATCTCTCTCCTCGTGATAAGAGAAAAATCCATAATCCACATAGGGAAGCGTGCTCTCAATAAGCGGGTGATCCAAACGGTCAGCATAGTCAAAACTGATCTTGCCTCCCCGGGCTTTAATAGCCGGAAGCGCGTTTTCTGCCTTCCCCCAGAGTGCTGTATGCACAAGATCATGGTCTGCAGCAAATGCAATATCTTCCTCATCGAATTCTATGTTTTCAAGCACACCTTCAATATAATCACCATGTACCCGGTCGTTTCCGTTTAAATCCATGTAGGTGATGGCTGTCTTTCCTTCTCCTACTTTTAAATGGGAAAGGTCCAGACCTTCTTTGGTCAGGGCCTCTATCATCCAGTCTCCGTCCGCGTCATTTCCGGTGGTGCTGATGATAGAAGTGTCTACACCAAGCTTCTGAAGGTTTACCCCTGTATCGACACAATTTCCTGTGGGATAACGTCTGTGCACTTCTTTTCCATCGATGTATACATATTCATCGATGCAATTATCTCCGATCATTGCAGCTCGCATATCATTTCCTCCTTAGAATGAATACTTCACTGCTTAAAAGTTTAAACGAATACGCTTTTTTAAATCTATTCGCAAAAGGAACGGAATTTAAATTTTATTTTTAGATTAAATCCCCAAATTGCTACAGGTGTTTTTACAGTTTTATACCAATTCCGTCATTTTGTATATCAGAAAGAATGAATATTCTTTGCATAATTATGCATTTTGCCATCAGTGTTCCAATTTCTCATTTTTTCTCACGCCAATTTCATCAAACCTTAAAAAATTAAGCTTTTTATTTCAGTAATCCTCCCAATAGGCAGGTGGCACTTTCCTGTGATAAAGTGCAGATAGTTTCGGAGACGTTGTGCATTTCCTCCGAAACCCTTCCATTCCTTTCTGATTAAGGAATCCATATTTATTCAGGGGAGAGCCATTCCGACACAGGCTTTTACCCGAGTCAAAACTTGAAGGCTGGGCTGATAGATCAGCCCGGTCTTTTATCATTCATGAGGAGTTCGTTTTATGTCTAAACAAGCAGATTTAATTCTATTATCAAACAGCATTTTCACGGCCACAGGAGAGCCTCCCTTTGCCGGTTATATATCGATCAAAGATGGGAAGATCCTTTCTGTTGAAAAGGGTAGTTTCCCTTTAAAAGAGATTTCAAATGATACCGTTTGTATGGACTTGGGAAATCAGACGATCTGCCCTGGTTTTTCAGATGTCCACTGCTTCTTCACCGGTTATTCTGTGGGATTTGTAGGATGCGACCTTTCTGATGCCGCTTCCATCGAAGATGTAGTAGAAATTGCAAAAGAATATAAAGAAACACTGCCGGCAGGAAAGCCAATATTGGGACACGGCGTCAGTCCGGCTCTTGTAACAGAAAAAAATCAAAAGGTCATTGATGAGACATTTTCCGGATGTCTTGCAGTCCTGTTTGCCGATGGGTGCGAAACCTGTCTCATGAGCGAAGCTGCCAAAGAGTATTATCAGTTCACACCGGATGCATGCTACCCGGAAAGTTATGTGCGGCTTCTTCCGGATATCCTTCAAGACCGCGAATTTATCATCCCGGAATTTTTACGCTACACAAAGATGATGAACAGCAAAGGCGTCACCTCTGTTAAAGAAATGGGGTTTGATGATTTCTGCGGATTCACCGACATTTTAAAAGAACTGGAAGAAAAAGGGGATCTGACTCTTCGAATCAATTTCATGAGCCAGCCTGTTAAAGATCCTATGAATCTTTCTTATGGTAAGGAAATGCGAGAGAAATTCAACGGTGAGTTTGTTCATTTCTCCGGATACAATCAGATGACTGACGGCTCTATAAGCGAACTCTGCGGAGATCTCAAAAAGCCTTACCTTTGTGCAGACACTACCTGTGCACAGGACATTGACTGGGTAACCCTTGGAAATGACGCGAGAACTGTTGACGCGGAGGGCTTTCGCTTTTCCCTTCATGCCCAGGGCGATGCCGCCATCGGCAAGGTCCTCGACATTTATGAGACCTGTAAACGGGATGAAAAGGGCCGTATGATCAACCGTCACAGCATCACCGATCTGGAATTCTCAGATCCTGCAGATCTAGAGCGCATGGGACGCATGGGTGTGATTGCGGAAATCTATCCACAGATCCAGTCCATCGCCAACCGAAAGGATAAGCTTGCCATGATCGATGAAAAAATCGGTATGGAACGGGGCGCATACTACTGGAACCGGAGAAAAATGGCCGATTCCGGCGTGATCTTAAGCTGTGGAACAGATCTTCCTCTTCTGATCGATGACATTCCCCAGTCCATTTACCACGCTGTAGGCGGGTACTTTCCGGAAGGTGGGGAGGCCTTCAATAAACAGAACATGCTGACCCGTGAGGAAGTATTGACAGCCTGGACAAAAGGCGGAGCTTACAACCTCTATAACGAAAATGAACTGGGCACTTTAGAGCCCGGAAAAAAAGCGGATATTGCTGTCTTTGACGGGAATCTGTTTACAACTTCTCTTGAGGAGATCCGTTCAAGAAAAGTTGTGATGACTCTTGTCAACGGACAGATTGTATATCAGGAGAAATAAATAAAAAGAAACGGTACACCGGCACCTTACAGGTCTTTTGTGTACCGTTTCTGCATGAGAGTTATCTAAGAAAGGAAAGAAATTATGGAACCCATTTCCGCCGGGTGGTTGTCAATTCTGCCACCGATCCTAGCCATTATCCTGGCACTTATAACCAAAGACGTTATTTTTTCATTGCTGCTTGGAATTCTGTCCGGCACTGTCACCTATTGTGTGATCGCAGGCATGAATCCCATTGTTGGTCCTGTTGAAGTCATGTTCAACACCGCCATCGATAAAATCGACCTTCACATCATTTTCTTTGTTTTCATGCTGGGAGCTATGGTGCAGGTCATCCAGGCTTCAGGCGGTTCCAAAGCATACGGCCGCTGGGCGCAGAACTTCTTAAAGACCAAGCGGACGACTCTGGTCGCAACTATGATCTTAGGTATTTTGATCTTTGTGGATGACTACTTCAACTGTCTGACCGTTGGAACTGTTATGACACCGCTGATCGATCGACATAAAGTATCCAGAGCCAAATTAGCCTACTTAATCGACAGCACCGCAGCTCCGGTATGCATTATTGCGCCGGTCTCAAGCTGGGCCGCTGCTGTTGGCTCAAATCTGCAGACAACAGGCGCTTTCAAAAGCGATCTGATGGCATTCTGCTCAACGATTCCTTACAACTTGTACGCATTGCTGACCCTTTTCATGGTATTCCTGCTTTCTATCCGTGAGCTGGACTTTGGCCCGATGCTTGCAGAGGAACGCTTAGCCCGTGCGCAGGAAGCGGAGGCGAAGGCCGCAAAGGCTGAGCATGAGAAAAACACACCGGAAGATATTGAAAAAGCAGACGATCTGGTACCGCCGCTTCGACGGGTCTCTGCAGAAGGCACCGTACTTGATATGGTGCTCCCGATCATTGTTTTGATCATCCTCTCAATCCTTGGCATGCTTTATAACGGTGGTTTTTGGGCAGCCGGAGAAGAGACGTATCATTCTCTTATCGGAGCCTTTGGTAATTGTACCGCTTCACAGGCGCTTTGCTGGGGCGGATTCGGTGCTTTGATCGTCACATTTGTCATGTATATTCCAAGAAAGCTCATGACTTTTGCAGATTTCATGACCGGCGTTACAAAGGGCTTCCAGAATATGGTCGGCGCCAATGCTATTCTTTTGTTTGCATGGACTATTTCAGGCGTCTGCCGGGATCTTTTACAGACAGCAGAATTTGTCAGAGATGTGATTGCAAGCAGTCATATCCCGGGAGCTTTACTTCCTGCCATCATCTTTGTTGTGGCAGCATTCCTAAGTTTCTCCATCGGTTCAAGCTGGGGAACATTTGGAATCCTGATCCCGATCATCGTTCCGATCGCTACTGCTTTGAGCCCGAATCTTTTGATCGTCGCTCTGGCAGCCACACTGGGTGGAAGTATCTTCGGAGATCACTGCTCACCGATTTCCGATACTACTATTCTTTCAAGTACCGGCGCCGGCTGTAACCATCTGACCCATGTCACTACACAGATGCCGTATGCCATTACCGTTGCTATCTGCTGTGTGATCGGCTATCTGGTGGCAGGATTCTCAGACGGAAATCTGATCCTGACACTGATCGTAAGCTTTGCGCTGTTATTTGCAACTATCCTTGTAATGCACAAACGTTCCGTTGGAAAGGTAGAAGAAAATGTCACGAATTAAAATAGATGATGTTGCTGTTATGAGCGTCCAGTATGTACAGCACTCATTTCCCTATTACTTAAAATCCATGAAAGAATGCGGTCTGAAAAACATAGACATGTGGGGCGGCGCTCCTCACTATTGCCGCATGGATTACAACTCATCCATGGAAGCAGCTGCCAAGATAAGAGAGTTAAAAAATCAGATGGATGCCTATGACATGCAGGTTGTGATCTACACACCGGAAACCCTCGGATACCCTTTCAGCTACAGCACTGACCAGGCTCCCCTCCGGGCAAGGACCATCGACTATATGAAATATGCTATGGAAGATGCTCTAGCCTTTGGCACGGACCGGGTGTTCTTAAACACCGGCTGTCACCCAAGAGATCTTGACAGGGAAGAAGGATTTAAAAGGTGTATAGACAGTTATCAAAAGCTTTGCGCCTGTGCAGAGAAAATGGGAATCCGCCTGATGCTTGAACAGCTGCAACCTTATGAGAGCAACTTATGCATCAACATAGAAGATATGAAACGGATGATCAAAGAAGTGGATTCCCCTGCCATGAATGTCTGTGTAGATTTAGTCGCCATGGAAGTTGCAGGTGAAAATCTGCCGCAGTACTTTGAAGCGTTCAAAGATAAGATTCAGTGGATCCACTATTCCGACAGCCATCATCTGATCTTAGGGGATGGTGATTACGGGAAAGAAAAATTGAAAGGTTATATTGATACATTGGAAAAGTATAACTACACAAGTTACCTGGATTTAGAGATCAATGATTCCATCTACTGGGAAGATCCCCACGACTCTGTCAAGAAGTCTGTGGCATATCTGAAAACCATTTTATAGGTGTTTCCTTGTTGGGTCTACCAACGGATTCCATATGCTAAAAGTTGTAAAGAAGCCCCCAATACCCTCAGGGGCTTCTTTGCATGTAGAAAAAGAGCTGCCGGGCATCCCCGACAGCTTTTTTTCTACATATGTTCCACTTCTTCTACTACCTTCTCAAGATATTCGCGGACCTTCAGATGCTGCGGACAAATCTTCTCACACTTACCGCACTTGATGCACTGGGAAGCCTTTCCGTGCACTTCACTTAGGTTTTCATAGTAGGTGCCGGCCACCAGCTTCTGCTTATCTCCAAACCGTTTCAGATTATTATAGATGGAGAAATAATCCGGGATCGGTATGTCCTTTGGACACCCTTCAATGCAATAGCGGCAGGCAGTGCAGGGGATAGCAATGCTGCTTTTGATGATCTTGGCAGCCTTTTTTATGCAGTCCATCTCCGCCTCGCTCAATGGCTTAAAGTCCTTCATATAGCTCATGTTATCCGCCATCTGCAAAGGGTCACTCATACCGGAGAGCACCATCACCACATTTTTCTGGGACGCCGCAAAACGAATGGCCCAGGATGCTGTGGATGCATGGGAATCGTAATCCTTAAACATTTTTTCTGCTTCCTCAGGGATGTTTACCAAAGCTCCACCCTTTACAGGCTCCATGACCAATACTTTCTTTCCGTACTTCTGACAGATCTTCAGACATTTTTCCGACTGCACGGATTCACTGTCCCAGTCCAGATAATTTAACTGAAGCTGCACATACTCCACCTCCGGGTGAACTTTCAGCGTCTCCTCCAAAAGCTCTGCTCTTCCATGGTAGGAAAAGCCGATATGCTTTGTCAGCCCTTTTTCCTTTAGGGCTACAAGAAAGGAAAACACACCCCATTCCTCCACCTGGCAGGCGTTGGCTTCCGAAAGGCAGTGTAACAGATAGATGTCAAAATAGGAAATTCCCAGGTCTTTCAACTGACTTTCAAAGAATCCTTCCATCTCTTCTGCTTTTTTCATCATAAAAAGGCTTAATTTCCCGGTAACCGAATAGCTATCCCTTGGATATCGGTCTGCCACAGCTAAGCGAAAGGCCGGCTCACACTGATTGATGTGATAGCATTTGGCGGTGTCAAAATAGACAAAGCCCTCCTTTATAAATGCATCGGCCATCTGCTGATATGTCTTAATGTCAACCTTTGTCTCATCCTTTGGATCTGACAAGGGGAGCCGCATGGTCCCAAATCCCAACTTCTTCTCATATATGTCCATATCTTTATTCCTCAGGTTTCTCAGCAAGCTGCATTTTCGTGTCCCCTTTGATCGGTTCCCCAAGGTCCAATGTCTCTCCGTCCCAGGAAACCGGCTGGATCCAGGCATTTCTGCCGCCCCATCCGGAACCGGATACGCGGTTGCAGTGATAGACCATCCACAGTGTTCCGTCATAGGCTTCCACGAAGCTGCAGTGTCCCGGTCCGTATGCGCCATCCGTCTTCTGAAAGATCGGACCGTCGGATTTGGTCCAGGAATCCGCATCCATCGGATCGTCTCCTGTCAAGGTAAGGGATCCTAAGCAATAGTCATCTGTCCAGCTTCCGCTGGCTGAGTATACGATGATACAGGTCCCTTTTTCATTGTCCACCAGCGCAGTAGGTCCTTCTTCAATAGGAAGTTCCACCCGCTCCCAGTCCTCTGTCGGTGCAGCGATCTGTACCCGCTCACTGTCAATGGAGGTTGGGGAATCCATGTGGGCAATATACATCTGCTGTCCCACATCTACATTTCCTTCCCAGCCGGACCAGACAAAATACATCTCCCCCTGGTACTGCAATACGGTACCGTCGATTGCCCAATGGTCAGAGGGATCCGTGATCTGTCCTACAAATTCAAAAGGCTCTGTAGGATCCTGACTGGTGCCTTTGAGCACATACATCCTATGATTCTCATTAGGCCCGTCCGTGGCGGCAAAGTAAATGTACCACTCTCCGTCAATATAGTGCAGCTCCGGTGCCCAGATTTCCTCCGAATAGCTGGTGTCTTTCGGAGGCTGCCACACGGTGTTGGTGTCTGTGAGGGACAGATCATCAATGTTGTCGATCTTGTTGACACAGATGCCGCGGTCTGCCGTAATGTAGTAATAAGAATCCTCGTGGCGCACTACCCACGGATCATTGGCAATGATATATACCGGATTCTTGACTTCCTTGTAAGTATATTCCGTCTTTTCAGTCATCGCACACCCCGTTATGATCGTAAGCCCCGTAAGGACCGCTAAAGTCCCTGCAAGGCGCTTCTTTATCCTTTTCATTTCATTTCCTCCAAGCCGGCATCCTTAAAGGCTCTCCACAAGACATCCGCCCTGTTCCCGGATGTGAAGCACATGACAGGCTCCTTCTCCAAGCACGCTGTCCATGGAGGCTACGAAGTCATCCACCATGTCAAACGGAACAAACGCCTGTATAGTCCCTGCAAAACCGCCGCCGTGCACCCTCACAGCTCCTCTGCCCCCAAGAAACTTCTCTGCCAATGTCAGTGCAAATGCCACTTCCTGGTGTTCCCTGCGGCCTGCCGGGGTGATATTCTGAAGGTTGTCTCTTGAAGATTTACCGGAAGCATTCTCAACCGCAAGGAATGCATCATAGTCACCTTTTATCAGGTTCTCCCGCTGTTTGTCCACACGCTTATTTTCCTCATACACATGCATGGCACGAAGGCAGGCTCTGTCACCTACGACTGCTCTTACTTCCGCCAGTTTCCCGTAGAAGTCATCCTCATCGATCTCCCGCAGAAAGTCCTTGCCGAAAAACCGGCAGACTTCTTTTAGTTCCCTTGTGACCGCTGCATATTCATCTGTCAGGTCCGCATGACCGGCACCGGAATCAATGATGCAGATGGCATGAGCAAACTTCTCTTCATCCAGAGGAATCCGCTCAATGACAGGGACCGCAGGATCGTTAAAATCAATATAGACAAGGCTTCCCGAAGAAGAAGCCAGCTCATCCATCAATCCACATGGCTTTTTAAAATATACATTTTCCGCATACTGCCCAAACTGCGCTACCTCCACAAAGGTGCGTCCGCAGTCAAAAAGACCGTTGAAAATGGTACCGATCAGCACCTCAATAGCTGCAGAACTGGAAAGTCCGCTTCCCGGAAGTACCGAAGAAGCTACGTAAGCGTCAAATCCTTCCACCTTATTTCCTGCATTTGCAAATGCTGCCGCCACGCCGCGAAGCAAGGCCTTCGTGGTGCCCGCTTCCTCATCATAAACAGTAAGGTCAGAGATATCCACCTCACACATAGGATACCCTTCTGAGAGGAAATGCACCGTCCGGGAATCATTTTTGCGGACTGCAGCTACCGCCTCCAGGTCAATGGCTCCGGCTAACACTTTTCCATGCTGGTGATCGGTGTGATTGCCACACACTTCAGTCCGCCCCGGTGCCGAGAATACATGGGTCGCCTTTTTGCCAAAAACCTGTTCAAATTCTTGTTTAACCCTCTCTCTCATTTAATCATCCTCCCTTTCTGAAAGCTGCATTTTAAGTCTTGCCATAGGAATGCGGGTGATGTTCACCACGATCATACCCGAGGCTGAAAAATACAGGAATAACCACAGCGGCCAGACTCGGAAGAAGGCCACTGTCTTCATCAAAAATACGTACAGCGGAAACAGTTCCAAAATCACCATCACAATGGTCTGGGGCAGGAGACGCACAGCAAACAGCAGGCTGTTCTTTATCTGCTGCGCCGTGGTGCAGGTAAAGTAGGATGCCTGGATCAGCACCCAGGGAAGCAGTGCCAGATAGACGATAGATGGAACTATAAGACTTACATAGATAAGCACCGGAACCTCTGCCTCTGTCTCGATCAGCATATTGGCCTCCATCATAAGCCAGATGCCGGGGATCAGAAACAAAACCCAGCTGATAGTGGTCTGCTTAAACTGATCTGCAAATGCCCTGAAGAATCCCACGACCACCACATCTTCCCCTTCTTTCATCTTGCGAAGCTGGGTATGCATAGCTCCATAGGAGACACCGATAGTAATGACCGGAAGCGAGCACAAAAGAAACAGCAGGTTTAAAAGAACCAGATTGGCAAAATAGGTAAGGGCGCGCCATACCCATTTTTCACTGATATCCTTTCTCTCCCGCTCTTCGTCCGGATTTAATTGCTGATTTCCATTAAAAAATCCCATAGTATTTCCCTGCTTTCTTCTACATATCCGGCAGCCTGCTATAAACCGCTGCTAAACGATTATAACAGAAGGTGGATCCCGTACACAGGATCCACCTTCTTAAAGTAAACACTTCGAATCTCTGATTAGAATTCTACACCAAGCTTAACGCTCTCAACCGGATTCTGCTCAATATGCATATACATCTCAGCTGCCTCATCGATGGAAACAACCGGATCAACAATATTTTCGCATTTGATCAGGCCTTTTGCAAGCATTTCCCAGGATGCCTGGCAGAGACGCTCAAAACTCCAGTTCGGATAATCACGGTTTGGCTCAGAACATGCACGGGACACGATCAGGTTCGGCTGATTGAAGTGAGCCTCACGTCCTAAGTTCAGGAAACCATGGCACTCTTTGTACCATCCGACGATTGCGATATTGCCTGTGTAAGCAACGCCGCGGATTGCCTGCTGAAGAGCTGCATAGTTGGCAGATGTCTCGATGATAACATCAGCGCCTCTCTTGTCTGTCAGCTCTTTGATCTTAAGTCCGATATCGCCGTCCAAAGAATCAAGGGCAACATCAGCGCCGTTCTCAAGAGCCACCTTGCGGCGTTTCTCGATCGGGTCAACTACGATGACCTGTCTTGCGCCTGCCAGCTTACAGATCTGAGCTGCCATCAGACCGATAGCGCCCATACCAAATACAACTACGTTGTCCCCTGGGCGGACATTGCCGTCACGGACGCCGCCAAGTGCAAACTGCATCGGATCGTAGCACATTGCCTGTTTCCATGTCATACCTTCCGGCATGTGAAGCTCTTCCCCTGCCTTAAATGTATGAGTTGACTTAAATGGACCGTATCCTGCTACCTGCTGTCCGATCTCGTATCCTTCTACGCCTTCGCCGATCTCACAGATCTCGCCGACCCACATGTTGCCCGGGCGCATGAAGTATGGTTTGTCTTTTGCTTCCTGGCTCTCTCTGAAGAGCAGATACTCCTCGTCAAATACATTCTCAAGGAATGGATCCTGTCCGCGGAAATGCGTAAACTCAGTTCCGTGCTTAGCTGCTGCATATTTTACCTTTGCGCGAAGGTAACCCGGCTGCAACGGCTCGTCTTCATAGGTACGTAACACACATTTTCTCTGCTCCAATGAAACGATTTCTTTTAACATGATCGTATTCTCCTTTTCTTTATAATGACCCGGAGATAATCCCCTCTCCCGGGCAAAGTTCTTATATCTTTCATTGTTGGTTAAACCCGCTAAGGCTCCGTTTCGAAAGATTCCTTAGACTGCTACCACTTTTCCCTCATTCTCAGAAGAAGTGACAACGCTTGCCACAAGCTTCAGATCTGCAAATCCTTCCGGAATGGTTGCAAACGGCTCATGCTTTCCAAGGACTGCATCGATAAAGTACTGGTCTTCCATCAAAGTGACATCATTCTTTCCATCGATGATCTCCACAGAACCCTCATGCTCATCTGTGTATGTGATGACACCATGATTGTGGTCCGTAAAATCAGCAACCAGATTCTGACAGATCACACGATACTTACCGTTCCACTGCTCTTTGATGGCGCAGTTGCTTCCTGTGATGCAGCCAAGTGCTCCGGATGCAAATGTCATGTTGGCAACCGATGTATCTTCAACAGTGTATCCCGGCACATCCTGGTGGCAAAGGTTAGCCACATGTCCGGATACAGCTGTTGCAGGACCCATGAGATACTGTGCCATGTCATACAAATGGATGACCTGCTCAAATACCTGGCCGCCGCATTTCTCTTTGTCACGCCACCATGGTCCGTGAAGGCTGTTGCACTCATAGTTTGCTGTAAATAAAGTCGGACGTCCGGCCTTTCCTGATTTCAAAAGCTCCACAAAACGTTCCGTGGCATTGCCAAAACGCATCTGGTAACCAACCTGAGAAACGATTCCATTCTCCTCAACGGCCTTTTTCATAGCCTCGCCCCGGACAACATCCAAAGCAATCGGCTTCTCGATAAATACAGCGATCTTCTTTGCTGCAGCCGCTTCCACCTGACCGTCATGACAGAATGGTGGGAGACAGATGTACACTGCATCTAATTCTATCTCCTCGATCATTTTGTAAAAATCAGAATATACAAGGCAATCGATTCCTTTTTCCTTCTTAAAACTCTCGCAAGCCTCCGGGTTGGCATCACACATTGCCACAAGCTCAGCCTCTTCTATCTTTACCATGTCCATGGAATGGCCACGGCCCATATTGCCCATACCTACGATGGCAACTCTTACTTTTTCCATATGTACTCCTTTCGCACCGGATTATTTAAACTCCGGCATCCAGCCCTTGTGTGCCTCTAACATCTCATCGCACATAGCCTTGATCTCGTCCATGGTAAGCTCTGCTGCCGTATGCGGATCCATCATAGCTGCCATGTAAAGGTCTTCTTTTCTGTGTGAACGAGCTGCCTGAATGGTCAGAAGCTGCGGGTTGATATTGGTTCTGTTGATAGCTGCACACTGCTCCGGAAGATCTCCTACATAGCAAGGATGGATTCCTGCACGGTCTACAAGACATGGTACCTCAACGCATGCATTGTGAGGCAGGTTCGGGATCATGCCATTGTTGATCACATTGCCGTGTACACGGTACGGATGATCATTCTCCATGGCCTCAATGATATGTGCCGCAAACTCACGGCTCTTCTCATGCTGGATCTGTCCGTTGCCGACCAGCTCCTTGCGCATCTCAGCCCAGTCGTTGATCTGTTTGATACAACGGCGGGGATATTCATCCAGCGGAATGTTGTATCTTTCGATCAGCTCCGGATGGGAAGACTTGATAAACCAAGGTGTGTACTCTGCATTGTGCTCCGATGACTCGGTGATGTAATATCCGAAATTCAACATCATCTGATAGCGGACTTTATCCCAGTCAGCATCGTACTGCGGTGCTTTTCCTTCCAGGAAATCTTTTGCACGGCGCTTGATCTCCGGATACAGGTCATTACCCTTGCCGTCCTGCACGCGAAGCAGCCATGCCTGATGGTTGATTCCTGCGATATCATACATAGTCTCATCGATCAGGTCTTCCATATCAAGGGCCTTGAACAGCTGCGGGATACATACCTGCACACTGTGGCAAAGACCTACCGTGTTGATCTTGGTATATCTCTGTACATAGCCTGTCAGCATAGCCATCGGATTCGCATAGTTGATAAATAAGCAGTCCGGGCAGACCTCTTCCATGTCTGCGCAGAAGTCCTCCAGCACCGGGATGGTCCGAAGTGCTCTGAAGATGCCGCCGATTCCTAAGGTGTCTGCGATGGTCTGCCGAAGACCATATTTCTTCGGGATCTCAAAATCTGTAATGGTACAAGGATCATAGCCGCCAACCTGGATGGCATTGACAACGTACTTGGCGCCGCGCAGTGCATCCTTGCGGTTCAGGGTTGCAAAAATCGGAACGTTTCTTCCCACATTTTTACAAATGTTTTCGAGCATGGATCTTGAATCCTCCAGACGGACAGGATCAATATCAAACAGCGCGATCTCCAGATCCTTGATCTCCGGTGTCAGAATACAGTCACCAAGTACAGACTTGGCAAAGATCGTACTTCCGGCACCCATAAACGTTACTTTTGGCATAAAAACCCTCCTTTTCCACGGCTGAAGCGTTAGCCCTTCATACCGGTAATTGCTATTCCTTCAATAATATAATTCTGACCAAACATGTACACGATCAGAGACGGCAGAACCGACAGTGTGGACGCCGCCATGATCAGTGACCAGTCGGAAGAATGCTTACCCTTAAACATCTGCACAAGCAATGGGACCGTGTACAGTTCCTGGGATGTCAAAAAGATCATCGGTGTGAAATAACTGTTCCAGTTCCACAAAAATGCAAAGATTGCCAGGGACGCAATGGCAGGTTTGATCAGCGGAAGTACTACGGTAAAGAAAATACGTCCGTAGTTGGCACCATCGATCAAGGCTGCGTCAAACAGATCATTTGGCAGAGACATGATAAACTGTCTGCACAGAAAGACGCCCATAGGCATGTAGCCAAATGTCATTAAAATGATTCCAAGATGCGTGTTTACAAGTCCAACCTGGTTGAACATGACAAACAGTGGAATCACGATCACGGTGTAAGGGATCATCATGACAGCGATGAAACCTGCAAACACCTTATCGCTTCCCTTGAAGCGAAGCTTTCCAAGGGCATACCCTGCCATGGCAGAGGTCAGCACCTGGCCAATTGTATTGATGACCGCAAGCTTGGTACTGTTCCAGAAGCCCCGGCCGAAATTTACACTTGTCACCGCTTTTACATAGTTGCTCCACTTCGGCACATCCGGGAAAAGCTTCGGCGGATATGCAAACATCTCCGCATTTCCCTTCAGAGAAGAGGAAACCATCCAGATGAACGGGAACAGCGAAATGATCGCCAGAATGATCAGGAGAGCCTGACTTAAAATGGTCGTCACAATTTTTTTCTTTGTGATAGAGCCATGCTTTTTCTTAGCCATCTGTCTTCCTCCTTCCTTATGCGTCGTAGTTGACCCACTTGTTTGACAGCTTAAACTGAATGATGGAAACCACCACGATGATCACAAACATGATCAATGAAATAGCGGAAGCCTTGCCAAGTTTAAACTGCTTAAAAGCGACGTCATATATATACACGGCCATGGTGTACGTTCGTTTCGCCGGACCGCCCTTTGTCAACAAATAGCACTGGTCAAATACCTGGAAGGAATTGATCAGCGATGTGATAGTGACAAGAAGCGTAGTCGGCGAGATCATCGGCAATGTGATATGTAAAAACACATCCCACGAAGTAGCGCCGTCGATCATGGCCGCTTCCACGTATGACCTTGAGACATTCTGCAGGGAAGCCAAGAACAATACGGTATTGTATCCCAGTCCCCACCAGACGCTCATAGCGATGACAGAACCCATCGCCGTATTCGTCTGTCTCAGCCATCCGATGCCTTCTTTTCCAAAGAACCGTAAGATCATGTTGAGGATACCGTATTCCGGCTGGTAGATCCAGGACCACACAACCGCTACCGCAACACTTGTTACGATCTGCGGCAGGAAAAAGATCGCTCGATAGACAAGCTTTCCTGCTGCTTTATTTAAAAGGATTGCCAGCAAAAGTGACAATACAATGTTGCACGGCACGTACACGATGGTGTAGACAAATGTATTCTTCAATGCAATCGCCGTATCGTTCGCAGCGAATACATCCTTGAAATTCTGCAGTCCTACAAAAATCGGTGCACGGAAACCGTTCCAATCAAACATACTAAGCCCAAAGGCGATAAACACCGGCAAAATACCCAGGAAGAACAAACTGATCATCTGCGGAAAAGCAAATGCCACACCCCAGCGGTTCTGGGCCTTTTTCAAAGGATTCTGTTTCTTTTTCTCTTGTTTCATATTTTCTCTCCTATCGTCGGTATGCATATGTGCCCCGCGCCGGTAAAGATAATACCACTGCACTATACAGTGCAGTGGTATCTAAAATTCAGAACATATTCTTATTCTGCCAAAATCTCTTCTGCTGCTGCCTGCATGTTCTTAACTGTCGTAGCTGCATCCTGATCGCCTACTAACATAGACTCGATCTCGCCTGTCAGGGCATCTGTCAATCCAGGATGTGTGTTCTCAACCTGTGGATACAGGAAAGCGATATCACGTGCATCTAAGAATGCCTGTGAGTTAGCAGGTGTCTCTGTGAGTACGATATCCTCAAGTCCGTCGATGGTAGGAACGGCATTGCCCTGTCCTTCCATACGGATTCTCTGACCCTCTGCGCCACAGTAGTATGAGATGAACTCCCATGCATTGTCAGGATTTGGAGAGTTGATGTTCATAACCATTGGAGTTGCAGGCATAGCTGAAACTGCCTGTGAAGGCTCCTCATAATATGGGAATAAGCATACATCATATGTGAACTCTGCCTCGTTGTAATCCGGAACTGACCAACGTCCGTTGTAAACCATAGCTGTGTCGCCTGCCAGGAATAACGAATCTGCAGACTCGCCTGACTCTAATGAACCGGCATATACGAAGTTGCCGTCAGCCATGTTGCTCTCAAGGTACTCCATACCTGCGTTAACACGCTCTGTATCGATGTTAGCCTCGCCGTCTTCTGTGTAAAGTGAATCACCGGCATTGAGAAGGAATGAATAAGCAGGTCCCCACCAGTTCTCCCAAACGAAACCGATCTTTCCTTTTTCCTTTAACTCTGCACAAACCTTAGAGAAGTTCTCAAAGTTCCATGTTCCCTCTGCAACATACTCTGCAGGAGACTTGATGCCAAGCTCTTCAAAGAGGTCTGCATTGTAATAGATAACTTCCGGGTTAGAATCTACAGGAACACCTGTGATCTGTCCGTCAAATGTGTAGTTGGCGAGAATGTTCTCAGGGATCTCATCCAATGTAAGAGCTGACTCTGAATCATTCAGATAATCTGTAAGATCCATCAGCATGCCTGAGTTGTTAAGCTCACCGTAAGATCCCTCTTCTGAGTAGAATACATCAGGAGCCTCATCGCTCTGTAACTGTGTCATAAGCTGTGCGCTGTAATCATCACCGGTAACACCGATCAGTTCAACTTCTGTTGTCTCTGACTGCTCGTTGAATGCTGTGACAGCCTTGTCATAGATCTTTAACTCTTCATCAGATCCGTTAACCATGAAACGGACAACTTTCTTACCTTCAGATGTTGACTCATCCTTAGGTGTGCTTGAAGAAGATCCGCAAGCTGCAAGTCCAAGTGTCATAGCTGCAACCATTGCGCAGGCTACTACTTTTCTTAATTTCATAACTTATCCTCCTTTTTGTGAATTTTCACATCTTTTTCCGAAAATTTACACTTTCATTGTGCAACTTTTATAAGAATAATTATAGAATGTCTAAATTTCATTACCATTAAATTTTGCGACTATAAATTGGACTTATGTTGTTTTTTAGTCATTTTCCCTTTTCGACCGATCGTACAAGCATTTATAATAAAAACAACAAATATCCAAGTCAAAAAAGAAAGGAGGGCACCATGAAACAGGAATCCTATAACAAACTGACAGCAAAAGACTCTGTAGATGTATTCTTTAACTACTGTGGAACCGAAATCTGTGAACCCACTTTTACAGCCCCTCCTCATATCCGGCAGGAGTATCTTGTCCATTATATCATGTCCGGCAGCGGCACATTCACATCTCCGGCAGGAACATTTCCACTAAAGCAAGGGGATATCTTTTTGATCAGTCCCGGCCAGGTCGTAAGCTATACCACCAATCCCTGGGACCCCTTTCATTTTTCCTGGATTGCTTTTTCCGGGAAGCGGGTTCCCAAGCTCTTAAAAGATGTGGGACTGTCTGATGAAAGTCCCGTACGGCACCTGCACTCCCGCTATTCCATCCACGACATTATCATGGATAGCATCAATCTCATTGATGCAGGCGTTGGGACCAACGAATATTTTCTGACTGCCAACATATGGAGCATCTTCGGACTTATCAGCAAATCCTACCACTCAGATCTTCCGGGGGATGCCACCAGCGAGAACACCATCAAGCGGCATGTCACAAAAGCCACTTCTTTTATCAAATTAAACTACATGAATCCTATTCACGTGGGAGATGTATCCCAGTTTATCGGTCTTGACCGCAGTTACTTCTCCAAGATCTTTCATCAGGAGACCGGGAAGACCATCCAGGAATATTTGATGGAGACCCGGATTCACCAGGCCAAACTATTGCTTGAGAGTACCAACTATCCCATCAAAGAGATTTCCTCATTCGTCGGATTTACCGATGAGTGTTACTTTTCCAGAGCCTTTAAAAAGGTGACCGGCATCTCACCGTACCAGTACCGTCTTCGCATTAAAAATGATGAGTAAACAGGAGGATTTGCAATGAACAAAACCAGGACAATCCGTCCGGAATATCCAAGACCGGACTTTAAAAGAGAAAAATGGCAGTCTTTAAACGGAACATGGGATTTTGCTTTCGGCGAAGGGAAATCTGAAGCTTCCCTGATCGCAGGGGAAGGATATGACAAAGAAATCCTGGTTCCCTTTGTTTATCAGTGTCAGGGCAGCGGCATCGGGGATATATCCTATCACGAGACCGTGTGGTACAAAAAAACTCTTCTCATGGATGACACCGCTCTTTTAGGCGGAAGTGTTTTGCTCCATTTCGGTGGCATCGACTATGAAAGCGCTATCTATGTCAACGGACAGCTCGCGCTGACACATAAGGGTGGCTATACCCAGATCTCTTGCGATATTGCGCCTTACCTTCATGCCGGCGAGAATCTTCTTATCGTAAAAGCCACCGATGACAGGCAGGTGGACCACCCGAGAGGAAAGCAGTATTGGAAGGACACACCGGACCGCTGCTGGTACACACCAATGAGCGGCATCTGGAAACCGGTGTGGATAGAATACACCGGCAAGATTTATTTTGAAAATGTAAGTCTTCTTGCGGATATCGAAAGGAAAGAAGTGCGCCTGGATGCAAAGTTGAACAGGCTATTTTCAGGCGCTTTCCGCTATGAGATCTGCTATCAGGGAAATCCGGTAAAAGAGGCTGAGATTTCTTTAAGAGACCGGCAGCACATTCATGAGGTTATCACACTGGTCCCGGAGGATTATGTGGATGAAGTCCACTATTGGTCGCCGGAGGAGCCCAATCTCTACGAAGTGAAGCTGTACGCCCGGCCAAATGCCCCGGGGCAGGAAGATCAGGTCACCACATACTTCGGCATGCGGGAGATTGTTGCCACGGAGACGGATATCTATCTGAACCACCGGCCGCTGTACCAGCGTCTGATCTTAAATCAGGGCTATTTTAAAGACTCTCTTCTCACTAACCCCAGTGAGGAAGCCATCATTCATGACCTTGAGCTTATCAAAGCCATGGGCTTTAACGGCTTCCGCATGCACCAGAAAATTGACGAGCCGCTGCTCTATTACCACGCAGACCGGCTGGGGCTTCTGGTGTGGTTAGAACTCCCCAGCGCTTATGAATTCAATGCCACAGAGATCACAGCCATCACCTCCGAGTGGAGTGAGATCATCCGCCAGAATATCAATCATCCGTCCATCATTTCCTATGTGCCTTTCAATGAATCCTGGGGCGTGAGAGATATCTGCACAAGTAAGGAACAGCAAAGCTTTGCCACCGGCATTTACTATCTGACAAAAGCCCTGGATCCCACCAGACTTATCAGTACCAACGACGGATGGGAGCTTTTGGATGCCACAGATTTTTATGGCGTGCACAGCTATTTTGCGGACATGGAGGCCTACGAGGAAAAATGGGCTGACTGGGAGCGGGCTTTTACCCGCGGCATGACTAACCGTCCGCTCATGTCCAAGCATATGGAAGGTGTGGAGCACCCGGTCCTCATGACTGAGTTTGGAGGTATCGCATTCAAAAAAGACCTGGGAAGCGAAGGCGCCTGGGGGTATCACGAAAGCGCTCTTTCTGACAGCGATTACGCAAGGCGCATGAAGGAGCAGGTGGAGGCGATTCTTCTGACCCCTTACTTTAACGGCTACTGCTACACCCAGCTGACAGATGTATTCCAGGAAGTAAACGGTCTCCTTACCATGGATCGGGAACCGAAGATTCCAGTCGAAAAGATTGCGGATATTTTCGGGAAAGACCCGGTTTCATTTCGATAAAATATAAAAAGGAGCTGTCACAGGCATTTTCTTTTAGGACGAAGTCTCCCTAAAAGGCAGGAAAAGAGCGGCCACACCGATGGATGTGACCGCTCTTTCCTACTCTGCGGTAAATGTATAGGTTGTCATGGAGTAGAAGGTCTCTCCTTTTTTCAAAATGGTCTTTGGCGGATCCTCTAAATGTATGGAATCCGGCAGATACTGGGTTTCAATGGCAACTCCTTCAAAATCATCATAATACTGCCCGTCTTTTGCCAGGTATTTGCCGTCTTTCAGATAATTGCCTGTGTAGATCTGGACCGAAGGGAGATCTGTTTGGATGCTCACCTTCCGTCCCGAAGCCGGATGGTATAGGAACATAGTGCCGGGCCCATTGAACAGGAACGGGTGATCGATGCCTCCTGCGTTCTTATTCTGTATATGATCTGCTTGTATTCGTTCTCCGAGAAATGCCGGCGTCCGAAAATCAAAAGGCGTTCCCGTCACGTCGATCATCTCGCCGGTAGCGCAGCAATCACTGTCTACACCGGCTACGATATCCGCATCAATATACAGCTGATGGTCAAAAACCGTCTCATGGGCGCCGCTTAAATTAAAGTAGGCGTGGTTCGTGACATTTAAAAGTGTGTCTTTATCGCTGCTGGCATTGTAGATGATGCTTAACCGGTTGCCCTTCACAACATAATCCACCACTAAGATCACGCGGCCCGGGTATCCTTCTTCCATATCCTCTGCCTGACAGGAAAAGCGGACTCCGTTTTCCAGAAGCTTATAGGAAAACAGCTTTTGATCAAAGCCTTTTAATCCTCCGTGCAGATGGTTCGGTCCGTTGTTTAAGGCCAAGGTATATTCCGTGCCATTTAAGGTAAACTTACCGCCCCGGATGCGATTGGCCACACGTCCCACAACAGCACCCATATAGCTTCCGTCCCGTTCATAGTAATTGTCTGCTTCCAGGTCCTTGATCCCAAGCACCACGTCAGCCTCTTTTCCGTCTCGGCCCTTTGTAAATATGGAAATGATCCTGGCGCCACGGTTTGAAAAGATCACACGGATTTCTTCCGTTGTAACTTCAAAATACACAGCACCGCTGCTTTTCTTTTCTATGATCGAAACCATACAGGCTCCTCCTTTAAATGAAGTTGTCTCATCTTACCATACAAGGCAGCTTATCGTGAATAAATAAATGTCGCCAAAACATGTGTGGATGTTGTTTTCCTCGTTGTATTTCATTTATAATAAGGTAAAGTTCGCACTATTTTAAAAAGGAGATTCCCATGAACAAACGAATCCGTAAGGTAAATAAGATCACAGACAATAAATTCCTGAATTATTTTGAACTGGATGTGACCCACAAAAACGGAAAGGACAGCCGTTACTTTATGGCCTCCAGAACCATAGAACCATCCGATATGCTTCTTGCCACCGGCAAGGTACACACGGACGGAGTTGCTATGTATGCGCTCTACGGAGAAGCCCATGACAAAGTGGTGCTGATCCGTCAGTACCGCTATCCTTTAGGCGGCTATGTCTATGAATTTCCGGCAGGTCTTGTGGAAGAGGGGGAAGATTATCACCTCTCTTCTATCCGGGAAATGAAAGAAGAGACCGGTCTTGATTTCACTCCGATCAAAGTGGATCCCATCTATGAAAATGCTTACTTTACCACTGTCGGCATGACCGATGAGTGCTGCGCTACCGTCTATGGATACGCAAGCGGCACACCATCTAAGAATTTCATGGAAGAAAGCGAGGACATCGAGCTTGTTTTAGCAGACCGGGCGGAAGTGAAGCGGATCCTTAAAGAGGAGCACGTGGCGCTTCTTGCCGCCTATCAGCTGATGCATTTTCTGCACGATGAAGATCCCTTTGCATTTTTACATCCATAAGGATGCTGCATCGATTGATTTCCCTTAAAAGCCCAAAACCCCTGACCCGAAATTTTTCAGGTCAGGGGTATATGAATCTTTATATCTCTTTATCGATCCCATTTATCGCAAAGAGCATTCACCTGATCGGCGAATTTCGCCAGATCCTTGTTGGCTCCTTCTTTGTTCTTACGGATAATAGCAAGAAGTCTCTCCCCTGCAGCAAGCAGTCTGTCATATACCGTTGACTTGCGGGCTGCTTTTGCTTTCTTCTCCGCATGTTTGCGCTCCCCTGCAAGCACTTGCTCACCGGTCAGCAAGTCAAATGCATCGCCGCTGTAAGGCGCCATCGCATGCACCCCGTCCTTGCCAAACATTTCCTCCAAATGGGCAGCAAATCCATCAGTCACCTGATCTTCGCCATGCACTACAAATATCTGCCCCGGCTTTTTCTTCATGGCGCCAACCCAGGCCGTCAAGTGGTCTTTATCTGCATGGCCGCTGATTCCGGGAAGATTTACAATGGAAGCATTGACGGCGATGGTCTCACCGAAAAGCTTCACTTCTTTCGCACCGTTTAACAGATTATATCCAAGGGTTCCGGGAACCTGATAACCTACGAATACTACAGTCGCATTCTCCCGCCACAGATTGTGCTTTAAGTGATGGCGGATCCGTCCTGCTTCACACATACCTGACGCAGAAATGATCACGATCGGCTTCTGCACAAAGTTAATGAACTTAGAGTCTTCGCTGGTAACGGAAGTCCTAAGCCCGGGGAACCCAATAGGATTGTGTCCCGATGCGATCAGCTCCTTATCTTCATCTCTGAAGCACTCCATCACACTCTTATTAAAAACGCCGGTAGCCTCCACTGAGAGGGGGCTGTCCACATACACTTCAAAATCCTTGTTCACGTCGATCAGGTCCTCGTCCTTGATGCGGCGCAGATAGTAAAGCATCTCCTGGGTACGGCCTACGGAAAAGGCAGGAATCACTACATTTCCTCCCCTTGCAAATGTCTTCTCCAGGACTTCTGATAATGCCTTCGCATAATCCGGTGGTGTGTCGTGGAGACGGTCGCCGTAAGTGGATTCGATCAGCATATAGTCCGCGTCTGCCGGGATCTCCGGGTCGCGGATCAGGGCTCTGTTTCCATTGCCAAGGTCGCCGGAGAAAATGATCTTTCGCTCTTCTTCTCCCTCTTTCAGCCACATTTCCACAAATGCAGATCCAAGAAGATGGCCGGCGTCATGGAAGCATACTGTCACTTCATCACACACATGCACAATCTGACCGTAATCGCAGGGCACAAACAGCCGCATAGCATGATCGGCATCTTCCACCGTATACATAGGTTCGATCTTCTCCCTGCCTGCACGCTCATTTTTCCGGTTCTTCCACTCTGCCTCAAACTCCTGGATATGTGCACTGTCCTTTAACATAATGCGGCAAAGTTCTGTAGTCGCATTGGTGGCAAAGACCTGTCCTTTAAATCCTCTCGCATACATCAGAGGGATCAGGCCGGAATGATCTATGTGGGCATGGGTCACAAAAATGTAATCGATATCTGCCGGATTCACAGGAACCTCCTGGTTCACATACAGATCCGCGCCTTGTTCCATACCACAATCCACAAGGAGATTCACATCTCCCACATTTACAAAATGACAGCTTCCGGTCACTTCATGAGCTGCCCCTATAAATTCAATACGCATACCAACACCTCCCATAGGCAAATGTCTCGAAAGTTTCCCTAAGAGTAGTATAACATAAATCCGCCGGCGCAAACCATCAGAAGTGGCTTTCTGCCGCATTCTAAGATCCTCCGCTCCATTAAACGAAAAAAGCCTGCCGGACCCGATGGATCCGACAGGCTTATTCAATCCTCTTTACGTGCGTTACGCTTCGAACAGTCATTCCCAGACGTTACTCCACTGACAAACTCTGCCCAGGCACCCTCACGGCACCCGGAAGGTCAAGCTTAGTGCTGCTTCGTTCCCGACCTGACACGGTTCACAAGTTTCCGTCGCGTAAGACCCGGACATCAACGCCGCCAAATGAAGGCAGCTCTGCAAATGAAGCCCTCCACGTAACATCACCCCTGCTATAGCGGATTGCAGGTTCAAGGTACCGCTACCACCCCGGCTGCACGGAACATAATTTTAGCGTGTTTTCTCCAAAAAGTCAACCACGTGCGCTTACAACGTTTCCAAAAACTGCTCCAGTGCCGGGTTCTCATTCTCTTCCCGCCAGTACACCTCCAGGTCGATGGTCTCTGCGCTTCCATCTTCCTTTACCATGGGAAGAATGGCAATGTCTTTCTTCGGATAGGATTCCACAATGTACTCCGGTAAAATGCTGATACCAAGCCCGATGGAGATCATTAAAAGCAAGGTCTCCGGGTCGCCTTCGATGGCCACCACATTTGGAAGGTAGCCCCCACGCTCGTAGATCAACATAGACTCCTCCATCTGGTCTTTCGGTCTGTCGGTTGGCTGCATCATGATAAAGTCCTCATGCTCCAGCTCCGGGTAGGTCAGATATGGTCTGTCCGCCAAAGGATGCCCATCGGAAACCACCGCCAGCACCGGAAAGCTTCCGATATGCATATGGGACAGCCCTTCAAACTGCTGCTTATGCATGGAAATGGCAAATGCTACGTCACACATTCCTTTCCCTACCATATCTATAAGAACACTCATGTTATTTCGTACAAATGTCATCTCAACGCCTGGGTATGCATCATGAAAGCGGCGGAGCTTCCCGGAAAGTTCCCCTTGTCCATATCCGCGGATATAACCGATCTGAATTGCTCCCTCTATGCCTTCCGAGGCGGTCCTTGCCAGACGGAGAGCTTCATTGCTCCGCTTTACAATAGCTCTTGCCTCCTTCAAATAGATCCGGCCGGCCGTAGTCAGTTCTACATGGTGCTTGTCACGGATAAAGAGGGGGACACCCACCGTCTTTTCCAAAGCACGGATCTGCTGGGTCATGGCAGTCTGGGAAATGTAGCACTGGGCGGCTGCTTTGGTAAAGTTTAAATTTTCTGCCACACTTATAAAGTATTCCAGCTGGTTGGTATTCATGGTCTCCTCCTGCGATCTTACCGGCATCTCATGTGCCAAAACTGTATTGCTCAAATGTCTGGTTCTTATCAATTTTCGTTCGCATTTGTGATAAGTAAAACTTATTGCATATGCGTATTTTATCATTTCACATCCGACATGTAAAGCATTTATAATAAGTCTCAGTTGGTAGTACAGTCTTATGAGAAGGTTGTAAAGCCCGATTCAGATTGACTGGAAAGAAATAGCAGGAAAGGAGCACAAGCAATATGAGTGCAGAAGAAAGAAAAATCCCTTACAAAATATATTTAAACGAAGACGAGATTCCAAAGCAGTGGTATAACGTCCGTGCCGATATGAAAAACAAGCCGGCGCCTCTGTTAAACCCGGGAACCTTGAAACCTTTAAAGGCTGAGGAACTGGCCCCGATTTTCTGCGAAGAACTGATTCAGCAGGAATTGGATGACACCACTGCCTATGTAGACATCCCGGAAGAAATCCGTGAATATTACAAGACGTACCGCCCATCACCTACCATGCGGGCTTACCATTTGGAAAAGGCCTTGGGCACTCCGGCAAAGATCTATTACAAGTTCGAAGGCAATAACACTTCCGGAAGCCACAAGTTAAATTCCGCTTTGGCGCAGGCTTACTACGCTAAGAAGCAGGGGCTTAAGGGTGTGACAACCGAGACCGGTGCCGGTCAGTGGGGAACAGCCCTCTCTATGGCATGCGCTTACTTTGATCTGGATTGCAAAGTATATATGGTTAAGGTTTCTTATGAGCAGAAACCGTTCCGCCGGGAAGTAATGCGCACTTACGGTGCCGACGTGACACCTTCTCCTTCAATGACAACAGAAGTGGGCCGCAAGATCTTAGAGAAGCACCCGGGAACCACCGGATCTCTCGGATGCGCCATTTCTGAAGCAGTGGAAGTTGCAACACAAAATGAAGGTTACCGCTACGTGCTTGGTTCCGTTTTAAATCAGGTACTGCTTCACCAATCCGTGATCGGACTTGAGGCCAAAGCTGCCCTTGACAAATATAACATCACACCGGATATCATCATCGGATGCGCCGGCGGCGGCTCTAACTTAGGCGGACTGATCTCTCCGTTTATGGGGGAGAAACTCAGGGGTGAGAAAGATTACCGTATCATCGCTGTAGAGCCTGCATCCTGCCCAAGCTTTACCCGTGGCAAATTTGCTTATGACTTCTGCGATACCGGCATGATCTGCCCGTTGGCTAAGATGTACACCTTGGGAAGCGGATTTATCCCTTCACCAAACCATGCAGGCGGACTGAGATTCCACGGTATGAGCTCTATCCTTTCACAGCTCTATCACGATGGACTCATGGAAGCTGTGTCTGTTGAACAGACCTCTGTATTCGAAGCAGCTGAGCAGTTTGCAAGATGCGAAGGAATCCTTCCGGCACCGGAAAGCTCACATGCCATCCGCACAGCCATCGACGAGGCTTTGAAATGCAAAGAAACCGGCGAGGAGAAGACCATTCTCTTCGGTCTCACAGGAACCGGCTACTTCGATATGGTAGCATATGAGAAGTTCCACAACGGCGAGATGGATGATTACATCCCAACCGACGAAGACCTGCAGGTTGGCTTCGACGGCATCCCGAAATTCCCTGGAAATGAATTTTAAATTTCAATTGGGGACGTACACTTTTTGAAAAAGTGTACGTCCCCAATTGCATTTCACCCTGTCCCTTTTTGCATTCCGGGGTGTCCCTTTTTAATTTTTCTCAAATAATTTCGGCAGGTTGCTGATCACAAGTGCCACCAAAAGCAATGCGATCATGGCCATCTTCCCTTCCCATGTGGAAATATAAAGCGCCGCGTATCCCAAGACCGGTATGTGCATTTTCACGACTCCGATCACATTGCTTGCCGAAACCGGATCAAAGTCTTGTGCTTCGTTTGCGTCTCCTTTGGTTGTGATCTCATCTTCTCCAAGATCTATGCTCACGATTCTATGGGTGATGATCGTATCACTTTTAAGATCCGTCCCATAGAAGGCGATGACATCTCCTTCCTTTAGATCTTCTGCATCTGTTTCTTTTACATAGACCAAACTTCCCACAGGAATCGCAGGCTCCATACTTCCGCTGATCACAGTAAATTCCTCAAATCCCATGAATTTAGGTACCGCGATCGGCAGGCATACAATAATTAAAATGATAATAATAAGAGTGCCTAGCGCACTGCAGATTGCAGACGCTAGGCTTTTATTTTTCTTCTGTTTCATGTTTTTAGTCTCAAGGCTTTTGCAGATTATGCGTTCCCATTCCGTTTCTTCTTGCTAAGAGCAAGGATGAGAAGAAGGATTGCTGCAACTGCCACGCCACCGCCGATGTAAGGAAGCTTTGAAGTTGCCACAGCTGCCGATGCAGAATCACTGTCACTGTCACTATCCAGCTTCGTATTATCTGTCGGGATATCTTCCTCATCAACGTCGATCAGATCTCTCGGAGTCTGTGTGTCGTCAATGGTCTGATTGTCCCCGCCCTGCGCGTTGTCACCGCCGCCTGCATTATTGCCATTGTCCGTATCATCCTCTGTGGTCTCACCCTGCACGTTACGATAGTTGATCGTCGTCTCGCCTGTAACTACGGTAGTCTCCACTTCTCTTGGCACGTAGTAGAACGTAAATACAGTTCCGCTTGTGATAGTTCCTGTCAGATTGTAGGCATCACGTGGTGTAAAATCTTCAATATACTCATAGCTGACGATCGGTTTGTCGCCGTCTTTTCCTGTGTAAGTCTTAGAGTCAAGAAGCTCTTCTCCTGTCTCAGCATTGATATATCTTACGGTATAAGTTGCCATGTTGTCGGATTTTACACCCCATACCACAACCAGATCCGTATCTTCTGTAACGGTAAAACTGCCTGGGATCAGATCCGTTGTGCCTGCGTAAGCAACTCCGCGCACATAATAGTCGCCGAATTCTGTTCCTGCTGCAACATTAGCGCTATAGGAATCTCCATAGGCAATTTCTGATTTCGTTTCATTAAGTTCCGGTGCGATATTGCCGCCGGAAAGTGTTACCGTATATGTGTACTGCTCTCTGTTAAATGAATCGGCTGCCAGAACAGACATGCCTGACATTGCAAAGATCAAGGCGCTTGCCAATGCAAATGCTAATACTCTACGAAATTTCTTCATGATTTACACGCCTCCTTCTCTACGATTCTTTCTCATGGACTTAACTGCCATAACAAGCAGCAAAAGTCCTGCAAGAAGAGCGATCATGCAAAAGATCAGAAGTCTCTTCGAGTCGCCGGTCTTGACCGTTTTACTCTTTGCTGTGACTTTTCTGTCCTTGGTGATAACTTCGCCCGGTTTGTAGACCGTTGTCTTTGTTGCAGAAGCATCCTCCACCTGGAAGGCTAACATAAGCTCTGCAGCTGTGGTCATAAAGTCATTATCCACTGCCTCGCCGTCAAATTCCACACTCAAGGTAACCGTACCTGTTCCGCCGGTCTCAAGTGTATCCAGATACATCAAAGAATCCTTCAGATCCTCTGTCGCAAGGAGCAATCCCTGTGTTCCATCCACCGAAGCGCTGTCACCTGCCACTGTGCTGTTAGTGTAAATAGTCTCTCCATTGTAGGAAAGATCATATACGTATGCAGCATTTCCTGTCTGATTGCCGGCATCCACAAGCGTCTCAAGCACCTCATTTTCCATATACCAGTTGGTAGGAATAGAGGATGTATTCTGAATAGTTGCCGTCAGTGTAAATGTATCACCCGGCTGGGTATTGCTAAGCTGATCAGCCAACGCACTCTGGTCAAATGTTCCGTCGATGGTCTTGCCACCGCTGTAGGTCTCTGTCCATGAGTAAGCTTCCTCCTCTGCAAATGCAGTGGCGGAAATTCCAAGTGTTAAAGCTGCGGTCAGGCAGATTGCTATTACTTTCTTCATCTTCATCTCACCGCACCTCCTATAATCCAAGACAAGATGCAGCGGATTCACCCCATGCACTTGTCACTGCTTCTTTTGCATTGTGTGTCTGAACGGCGTCTACCTTAGCGCTGACTTCAAATGTACAGTCATCATACCAGTAGAAGAAGCTGCTGCCTGCCGTTGCACTTGCACCTGTGATATTAGCCACATCACTCTTAATGGTAAGACCATCAGCAAAGAGGGCTGATGTGGCACCTGCTGCAAGTGGAGATGCCAGGTAAAGCACGGTCCTTTCTTCTGTAGAAGCCGCTGTATCCTCGATCCAGTTGCCCGTCAGATTCAGATCGATCATAGAAGGATCCAACTCTGTATCTTTTTCGCCGTTGTAGTACCAGCTTTTATAAATGGTAACGCGGACATATTCATCTACGCTTCCCTGGTTGGTTACCGCCAGCTGCTCATCATATTTCTTATCCAGGAGAACACTTTCATCCTCTCCTACCATGCCATCCAAAAGCGTACCCTCATCTGCCAGTGTGGTTCCGTTCTCTACAAGAGCAACCTCCACATTTTTCGTCTGGGCATCCACAATACGGTCTTCACTGACTGCTGACGGAAGGGCGGTGGTAGTTCCCACGATACTTCCAATGATCAGGATCAGTGAAACAGCCAGAAGTAAAATTGATTTCAGTGAATTCTTTTTCATTACTTATCCACCTCCTCTGATCCGGAAGCTGATGACGAATTCATGATCACGGCCTTCAAACTCCATCCTTTGTAAGATGCTGTGTTGGCTGCCAGTTCATTGGTCGATGCATCTGCAAAGATTGCCGGACAGCTTTCCGAAGAAACCAGTACATCAAAGTCTGCATTTTCTTTTGTCTGATTGCCGGTACCGTTGTCTTTATATGTTGCATAAGCTTCAATATCTGCTGTGAGAGTTGATGTTGTCTCACCCGGTTTTACAACCTCACTGTAATACCAGTAGCCATCTGTTCCCTCACTCCAGTTATCACCGGAAATGGAAAGATACTGCTGACCACCTGCGCTTACCATCACAAGGATGTAAGCATCCGAATCGCCTGTGTTAGTGACAGAGATTGCTTTCTGCATTCCCTCTGCATCCTCGTTTAGCTCTGTGTTGGAGCCAAGTTCCACCTCGTAGCCGCCTGCGGCGCTCTTGCTGTCAATAAAGTAGGCAAATGCGCTGCCGACTGACACGCTGAGCACCATGCCAAGGGACAAGGCGGCTAATACTATTTTTTTCTTGTTGCTGTTCATTTTCATATCTGCCGCCTCCTTTTAAAGCTGTGCTTCCTGCTCGGAAGTGATCACCTTATAGATTCCTTCAAATACAGTATTGATCTGAGTTACCGCGTAGCTGTTTGACTCTTCGCTGTATTCGTAGTGGTTCACGGTTCCGTGTCCCTCTACCAGCGAGTCATCATAGCTGTCTGAGAAACTTACCGGTGAGGTGTTGACGATTGCTGTTCCGTCTTCTCCCTCTGTATCCGCTTTGATCTCCACGCTCTGCGCCGCGCTGCTTCCTTCATAGCTTGCGCCATCATAGATTTCAGTTACGGTAAATGTAGCGCCTACCGGAAGTCCTTCGATGGTCACTGACTGCGTTCCTGCCGAAGTAAATACCATGCCGACTACATTGTTATAAATTTCATTTCCTTCTTTATCAACGCCCACTACCCGGAATGCTGCATTGGCTCCGTCAAGGGCCTCGCTGTAATCGGTAAATGTCTTGTTGATCTTTAAGCTTCCCTTTGAACGGGAGAGTTTAAACTGAACCCCAAAGGATGATTTGGTAAGCTGCATTGCATTGCCGGCTTTCAGTCCATCGATCTTCCAGGTGTAAGTGAATTCGTACTCGCCGTCTGTTGCGCCTGCTGCCCAGTTCTGATCCTCTGCCTCTCCCGAGAGAACATCGTCAAATGAGCTTTCAGTCATCCAGCCGTAAATACTGGTTCCGTTTACTGTGAAGATCTCTGCATATTCCAAGTAGTATAGTGCATTGGCTACTACTGTGTTGGTCTCCTCCACATTGCTTGTATAGCTTGCAGATGCTGCCTGGTTCAACGCGTGCAGGTTGTTGCCCGCCATATCCTTGAAGCTCTCGTATGGGCCTCCGTCCGGATGATAGGTATTGTAATAATCCAGGTAGAAGTCATCCAGGTACTCCTTAGTAATCTCTGCATTGCTCATCTCTTCTGAGCCATAGCCGATCTCTTTAAGTGCTGCACCTACGCTGTCATCGGAAAGATCTGCCGGGGCCAGTTTGGTAAGGGCTTCATTCCAGCATCTCCAAGCCGTGTATGCGCGAACCTCTCCGTCCGAATCACACTCGCCAGGAGAATTGATTCCATATCCTTCAAAACCGACTGCGGTGCTGCTGGTTGCCGGTCTGGTTCCCAGAGCGCCCGAGTCTTCCTGATAAACATATTCGTTGCCGCTTTCATCTTTGATGGTCACGGTATAAGAAACTTCATTTCCCGGAACAAGTCCTGTGATCACTTCGTGTGCAGGAAGGTTGATATTCAACTCATCTGCTGACATACCCTCCGGAATTGTCACGGTATAATGAACGGTCTTTCCGGATACCTCTGAAGTGATCTGTACACCACTTGTAGTATCTTCGTACGCAACCGGTGTCACACCGCTGAAAAGATCCTCTGTATATGTGCCATGCTCCATATCGTTAAGCTCACTGCTTGAAGTATTTACATACCAGATCGCAGCCAGACCATAAGTTGAATATGCCTGATCGCTGGCTTTGATCTTCTCAACATCTGCTTCTGTAAGAACTGTGCCGTAAGCAAATCCGTTCTCTTCAACAAATGCCTTTGCCTCTTCCTCATCGGCAAATACGTAATCCTCGTAGTACTTCTCCATATCAAAGCTTCCCACAAGAGCTGTCTTACCATCTGCATAAAGGTTGGTCGGCACAAATCCGACACAAGTCCATTTGCTGTTATCATAAATGTTATAGGCTGTCTCGCCTACACGAACCTGACCTTCTACTGTCTGTTCCACATCCCAGGTTGCAAAGGAAAGTGTCTGTCCTACTAAAGAGTCCACGGTGGATCCACCCACAAATTTCACTTTGCTGATAGCCATTGCAGTAGAATTCAGTCCTGTATACCAGCCTGCCATTTTTCTGCCGTATAAATATACTTCGTAGTAAGGGTCGGTCACGTTGTATGTAACCGTCGCTGTGGGCTCGGTTCCGTAAGGAGTCTTTCCTTCCGCATTCACTGCTGTTACTTCTAACTTATAAGCGCCATTCTCCATATCTGTATCGGCGGTCACAGTTGTCTTTAAGACAAATGCCGGTCCGGTAGACTTAAAATTCTTAACATTGCAGGTGATGGTGCCATCCTCATTGGCTTTCACATCGGAAACCGTACAGCTTGTCGCGCTTCCCTGCAGCGCTGCGCTTGTAAATGCCAGACCTTCCGGCAGCTTCAAAGTAACCGTCAGATCTGCAGAAGCATCGATCGGTGTAGAGAATGCAACCTTCTGATAGATCACTTTCTCTTCTCCCTTGAATACAGAAACAGATTTTCCGTTTGCAGAAGTCGTTTCACTTGCTGTTGCTGTATACGAAGGAGTCTTCACATTGATCGTCGTTGTCTTTGCGTCTCCGTATGCCTTTTCCGTTCCCACTGTGTAGGTAGCTACGCCGGAGGTTCCCTCGTAAGCATCCACATTCAGGGTGGCCTTTACTGTTACATTTGGGGTAGCATTTGTAAATGCCTTCATATCAAATGTAATAGTCTTTCCATCTGTGCTGAGGGTAAGGCCGTCTACGGTACATCCGCTGTTTGTCTGTAAAGCCGGATTTGAAAGCTCCATGCCATCCGGCACTTCAATCGTCACCTTCTCGTCTGCAGAAGCATTGGCGGGAGTTGCCAAAGCAATCTTGAAATATGCATCTGCTGCCTGACCCTTATATGCTGTATAAGATGTGGTAGTCGAAACGGTAGAACCAATGGAAGCCGTTGCGCTTGGGGTTGCACCCTTCAGTGTGATCTTCTCATAACTTGCTGCCACGTATGCATCCTTGTCCACTGCGATCACCATACTGTCGCTTGTGAAATCAGATGAAGGCTTTGCTGTGATCTGCAATACGTATGAAGATGATACTGCGCTCTTTTTGATCTTAGCTGTGATGGTCTGTCCATCTACCTTCACATCACTGACAGTGCAGCCGCTTGGGGTGCCGCTCACGATTGCATCCGAAACTGAGATTCCGGATGGGATTGTATAAGTCACATTGACAGTCTCATCTGCATTCACAGGTCCGACAATCGAACTTTTTACATAGATCGTATTGTCCAGGTCTTTATATACATTCACAGAGCTTGCGGACATGCTGGTAGAAGATGTACCTGCGCTCATGGAATAGGTAGAATCTTTGACACTCATGGTCTGGGTAGATGTGGTTGCCTTATCATCTGCCTTCACGATTGCGCTCATCTTGGTGCTTGCCGCCGTTGCATCTGCCGCCACGTCAAATGTGACTTTCAATGTCAGATACGGGCTGGTGCTGCTGCCAAACTTTGTGATATCAAAAGAGATCTTATTGCCATTTGCACTGATGCAATCCGAATCGATCGTCTCTGTCGTAATATAATTGGTAACTGTCGTAGTACCAATCTTTGTCAGAGAAGTTACATCCGTTGCCTTCACGCCGCTTGGCAGATCGATCGTTACCGGCAATGTACCCTCTGTATTCTTAGAAGCACCGGTAAAGGAAAGTTTCATGATCAGAATGTTATCCTTTGAGCCCTTGTAATAGGTCACTGCTGTTGCGGATGTAGCGTTTGCTCCTGTGCTGTTGGTATAGGTCTTGAAAGACGTAAAGGTAAGCGCAGAATCTTTTACCTCTTCTGCCTCTGTATCAAAAGAAAGATCCTGTCCGGTCTTTGCAGGTGACTTTGCGGAATCATCTTTAGCAGAAGCATCCGTCTTCGACGCCTCTGTCACTTCTTCTTTAGTCTCCTGTTTTTCATCTGCAGCAGGGACGACCACTTCTTCCTTGGTCTCTTCCTTCTCTACTGTGTTTGTGTTGGATTCTGTTGTTGTGGTTTCAGCCGCATCCTCCCCCTCAGTCGCTTTCAAAAAGTGATCTGAAGAGTAGTATCCTGCCGATGCTACCATCGCCAATGCCAGTACAATGGCTAAAACCCGCTTTCCATTGTTCTTCATAATATTACATCCTCTCATTAAAAATGATCGTCATAGTGTTCCCTTTGTACTATTTAAGAGGCGTCCAACTAGTAAAAAAGTTCACCAAATTTTATATTTTGCGAAAAAAATTTACTGATGCAAAGCATTAAGGAGGGTTCCGCCCCCCAAAACATAGTACTCCTAGGTTATAATTATAGCAGAAAGCCCACAAAAAATGTGGGCTTTCTGATGTTTTTTTCTATCAACAGGATTTATTTTTAGCCCATTATCGGGCTTTTTTATTGTATTTTCTTTTTATTCTCTCTAAGTTCCTTAAAAAACTGCTTCATCATCTGCGAACAGGCTTCCCCCAGGACTCCTGTCTCAAGTTCCACCTGATGGTTAAATGCTTCCATCTGCAGTAGATTTAAAATCGATCCGGCGCAGCCGGCCTTCGGGTTCATACAGCCCACCACCACGCGGGTCATACGGGACTGCACTATGGCTCCGGCGCACATTTGGCACGGTTCCAGGGTCACATACATGGTGCACTCTTCTAAGCGCCAGTCCCCCATCTTTCTGCCGGCCTTTTTGATAGCCGCCATCTCTGCATGTGCCAGCGTGTTTTTATCGATGGTACGGCGGTTATATCCCCGGGCGATGATTTCTCCTTCATGCACGATCACGCAGCCGATCGGCACCTCACCGATGGCATACGCCTTCCTGGCCTGCCCTATGGCTTCCTTCATATAGCGCTCATCATCTGTAAGCGCCTGGTTTCTGGGTAATTTCAGTGTAAGCATGTGCTCCTTTTCCCTTCCGGCAACGGCAGCTAAATGGATTATACCCACTCGATACCGTTCAGCTCCTGATAAAAATTCTTCGCATAACTGTCAGTCATACCGCACAGCTCATCCGTCACCAGCAAAAGCCTGAGATACAGCTTCTCTACATCCGATTTCCCACGGGACTGTTCATGATAATTGCGTTTATAATTATCGGAAATAAAAGACATCATCCGAAGGTCGATGGAATCCAATCGTTCCTTCGGGTCATCATATTTGATGGCTGCCGTCACAAATTTCTCCATCAAAAAATCGATCACTGTTGCCTCTGCGATCTCCATGCGATAGATTTCGTTGGTGGTAAACACCTCCCGGTATGCAAGCTCTGACAGAGCCCGCATCAGCGGCTCCGCATAGGTGCGGTGGAACAGATCAAAGCGATACTCTCCCGCCATGATGGCATCATAATTGGTGGTAAATCCATAGGTGGCACAGTTTAATACAAACCCCTGCACCCTTATGATCCAGTTCTTCACTGCATAGGCTTCCGGATCAGACACATGCTTTTCCTTGCCCCGCATGTAAAGCTCCTTTAACTTATCTGCCGGGGCAAACACATTTGCCATCTGCCCGTATGTCATCTGGATCTCTTCCAATTCTGCCACCAATTTATTATAGGAAAGAATGCCTTTTACAAATGCATCCTCAATGTCTGCTGTAGTGTAGGCGATATCATCTGCAGCCTCCAGCACAAATGTCAGCGGGTGACGGGCACCATTGGTCCCGGTTTCCCTCTGGATATCCGCGAAGATCTCAGCATCGGCCAGGTAATATCCCATCTTCTTATCTTTGATATTACCGGACTTGGGATTCATTTCCACGGATGTGACCGGATATTTGATGATGGTCCCAAGCAGAGCGTACGTAAGATTCATGCCGTAAGAATCCACCAGGTAGTGAAGCTTTGTCACCAGGCGTAAAGCCTGCGCATTGCCTTCAAAATGATAGAGATCCCCCAGCATCTGAGGTTCCAGCACCTCAGGGATCGGTACGCCGTGGAAACGGTATGCATCCAAATGCTTCTCAAACCATTCCCGGATCAGTTCCTCTCCATAGTGGCCAAAGGGTGGATTGCCAATGTCATGGATAAGGCCTGCACACTGTAATATATTGCAGATATCCTCTTTCATGTGGGGCAAAAACCCAGGGTCCCTGTGGTATGTCAAAATGTTCTCGGCAATATTCTGTCCCAGCGAATTGGCAAAGGAAGACACCTCCAGCGAATGGGTAAGCCTGGTGCGGATAAAATCGGATTTGTCCAACGGAAACACCTGCGTCTTATCCTGGAGACGTCTGAAGGAGGCGCTGCCGATGATCCGGTGGTAATCCTTCTCAAATTCACTTCTAAGGTCGCCGCTGCGGCTGCTTTTCGTATATGCGTCACGGCTTCGTTTGGTTGATAATAACTGTTCCCAGTTCACGTTTAGCTCCTATCTGAATCAGGGGTGTGGATAACGCCTTTTTGATCTTGTCCTAATCCACAATATAGATTGGTTCTTTATATTTGCTTCCCTGCTCTAATTTTTTTTGTTCCTGCTCCCCAAGGAACGCCCATTCGGTCATGGATTCCCAGGTGTGAGCTGTGCGGGAGTATACCTGCACATAGCCAAGGCGTGTAGGATGTACACGGACGGTGTTTGTGAGATACTCGTGTCCGGTCTTTGGATCGATATCGCCCCGCTCCAGGTCTTCCGGCTCCACAACTTCCGGCTCTTCATCCAAAGCATCGTCCAAATCCATCCGATCATCATCTTCGACTTTGCCCGCTGCATCTGCTTTTGCTTTCTCATCGCCGGCGCCTGTAAAGTAAGCTCTCCAGCCCTTGCTATCGCCGCTCTTTGCCTGCTGCTTTGCCTTCTTCTTTTCCTCGGCCTCTTTTGCTTCTGCCTCTATGGCTGCCATCTCCTGCAGAAGTTCTTCCATGGAGATTTCAGGGTCTGCCTCAGACTTCTCGTAGGCATCCAGCACATCGCCGATGGTCAGGTTCGGATCATCCACTGCCTCCACGTGAGCTTCATTGGTGAGGAGCTCTGCCGGCTCCATGTAGGTACTCTCGGACTTAGGAATTTCGGTTGTGCTCTCAGCCACAGCTTCAGCTGCCGGCTCAGCATTTTCACCCGGAAGTATAGTTTCTTCTATTCTGTTATCCGCAGATACTTTGGATTCGACGACGGTGGACTCACCATCTTCTAAAATGCTTAAGAAGAGCGGAACTTCCAACACTCCTGCGATCAGCCGCATATCCTGTTCCTGAAAATTGTCGCGGGACAGTCTCTGAGTCAGGTTCTGCCGGGACATCTTCATCCCGGTCTGAGCCTCGATCAGCTCGGCTAACTGTTTGATGGTCATTCCTTTTCTTTTCAGAATAATCTTGACCTGCTCCCCAAATGTCAAATTTAGCATGAATTTGACCTCCTTATTTTATTATACTCAACCCATTTGGAAACATTTTTATTTCCTTCTGTCATTTTAACAAATAAGATGTCCCCAGTCAACAAGACATTTTGACAATGCGACTTCCTTGGTATAGAATAATGAAAACCTAAAACTCTTTGTTGTGTCCCGTGGGCGCGCAAAGAGTCATAAAATAACTCTTTGTTCTTTTAAATTTTGAGGCTTAAAATAGTATGGAACTTTATGTGAATCTTGGAAAGAACAGCTATTCTATCTATATCGAAAATGGAATTTTAGACCGGGCCGGCGACTACGTGGCTGAAGTCTTTTCAGGGAAAAAGATCATGATCGTGTCTGACGATTCTGTATTTCCGTTATACGGGCAGCGCTTAACGGATTCTCTGTCCGGCCGTTTTGAGGTACATCACCTGATCCTCCCTCACGGGGAGGCGACCAAAAGCTTTGATTCCCTTCCTGTTATCTATCGGGCGCTGCTTATGGAAAAATTTTCCCGCAGTGACCTGATCATCGCTCTCGGCGGTGGTGTCATGGGGGATCTGGCAGGTTTTGCCGCTTCCAGCTTTCTAAGAGGCATTTCCTTTATCCAGGTGCCCACATCTCTCTTAGCCCAGGTGGATTCATCTGTAGGCGGAAAAGTGGCTGTGGACCTTCCGGAAGGCAAGAATCTTGTAGGTGCATTCTACCAGCCATCCCTTGTGCTGATCGACCCGGAAGTTTTAGGCACCCTTCCCACCCGCTACATCCACGACGGTATGGGAGAAGTGATCAAGTATGGCTGTATCTGGGACAAAGATCTGTTTGATAAACTTACGTCCTATGGATCATTTGCGCAGATGAAGCAGGACATCGGGGAAATTATTTACCGCTGCGTGGACATCAAGCGCATCGTGGTGGAACACGATCAGTTTGACAAGGGCGAGCGGATGCTTTTAAATTTTGGGCATACGCTGGCTCATACCATTGAGCAATACTACCATTATGAGCGGGAGAGCCATGGGGAGGCAGTTGCCATCGGCATGTATCAGATTACCAGGATCGGGGAGACGGAAGGGCTCACCAGACCCGGCACCGCAGCGCGTATCAAAAAAGCCCTCGACATCTACGGACTGCCCCATGCATGCAATCTTCCCATGAGCGAGCTTACCGGGGCTATCAAGGTGGATAAAAAGAATGTAAGCGGGAAGCTCAACGTGGTGCTGTTAAAAGAGATCGGCGAAAGCTACACCTATCCGACGGATATCACATTTTTTGCAAACCATGAGGAGATCATATAAGGTTCCCTCAAATATATATACAATATGAAAGGAGAAATGGATCATGGCAACAAACAAATATGCAGGAACTAAAACAGAGAAAAACCTGTGGGAGGCATTTGCAGGAGAATCACAGGCAAGAAATAAGTATACCTACTTTGCATCTGTAGCAAAGAAAGCCGGGTATGAGCAGATCGCAGCGCTGTTCTTAAAGACCGCTGACAATGAGAAGGAGCACGCAAAATTATGGTTTAAGGCTCTCGGGGAGCTTGGAAGCACAGAAGATAACCTTTTAGCTGCCGCTGCAGGAGAAAATGCCGAGTGGACCGATATGTATGAGCGCATGGCAAAAGATGCCGAGGCGGAAGGTTTCATTGAGCTTGCCGCTCAGTTTCGAGGTGTAGCTGCCATTGAAAAGCTCCACGAGGAGAGATACCGCGCACTGCTCCACAACATCGAGGCAATGGAAGTATTTAAGAAGAGCGGCATGACCATGTGGGAGTGCCGTAACTGCGGCCATGTAGTTGTTGGTGTAGAGGCTCCGGAAGTTTGCCCGGTATGCAATCACCCCCAGGCATTCTTCGAGGTAAGACAGGAAAATTACTAAAATTTGAAATCGGAAGACTTGAAACTTTAAGTTATATGAACCCGGGACATGCATCCATGCCCCGGGTTTTGATATGCTGTGGCTTCTCACTGTGGTCATTTCCAAAGTTCCCTTTATTTTTTCTTTCTTTTTTAGTATTATAGATATATATGCGCGGAGGCATGTGTTATGAAGAAATATGAAGGAATCAAGACCATACAGCTGGCAATCTATATCCTGCTTGCCGCTGCGGGCATTTTTTTAATCATCACAGATAAAGAACTGTACCATATCATTGCGACCAATTCACATGTAAGGCTGCTCTGCATCTTACTCTGGCTTGGTTATGCATTTTCATTTTTATTTATTTTCTTTGATTTTACGGAGCGGGCTACCCAGAAGAAAGACTTTAACGAGTTGGATCTTGCCATCAGTCAGGACCCGGTTGCAGGCATCGCCAACCGCTTCAGTGTCGATATGCTGATCGAGAAATATCTGGATAAGCCGGTGCCGGATTCCATCGGTGTCATCATGTTGGACCTTGCCAACTTACAGGAGATCAATAGTGAGGCCGGTCATTTGGCAGGCAATGAGGCGATCCGCGATTTTTCTGATATTTTACACGACGCCTCATTTGACCTTTGCTTTGTAGGGCGAAACGGCGGCAACAAGTTCCTGGCCCTTTTTGAGGAAGCGTCTCCGTCTCGCATGAAGGAATTTATGGAACGTGTTAAAAAGCAGATCACGCAGCACAATGAACTGCTTGGCAACATCAACATGCATTACAACTACGGATCCGCTTATCAGGCTGAGGATATGGCTGATAGCATCAATGCTCTGATCGCGCTGGCCAACAAGCGGGAGGTAAAAGACAAGAAGAAAAAAGAGAAAAAGAAGAAGAAAGAAGCTAAGCTTCTGGCAGAAGATTAAAAAATACGCAGAAAGATCTGCAGAAAGGAGGGCCCATGTCTAACTTGGATTACAATTACATAGCGCAGCTGGTGCTGAAAGCACAGCGTGGCGACAGTAATGCATTTGCTGAGTTTTATGCGGCCACCTATCAGAAGCAGTACCGTTTCGCGTGTACATATTTAAAAGACTCCTACTTAGCTCAGGATGCGGTGCAGGAGATATTTATCCTGGCATTTAAGAACATCCGCAAGTTAAAAGAGCCTACGCTTGCCGTAGCCTGGTTAAACCAGATCGCCTTCCGGGTTTGCTACAACATGCAGAAGAAACAAAAGCGCTACGACGAAGAGATGAACGAATACAATGCGGAAGGCTTTGAGGCAAATCTTAAGGCTAACTCAAGCCCGGAGCAGGATGTGGTTGAGATCGACGAGAAAGAATATCTGCTCACTCAAGTCATGAAACTTCCTCTCTCTGAATCTCAGGCGATCATCTTAAAATATTATAAGAATATGAAACTAGATGAGATCGCAGATGTTTTAGACATCAGTAAAAGCTCTGTCAAACGTTATTTAAAGAGCGGGCGGGAGCATTTGGCTTCCATCCTGCAGGTATAGGAGGTGAGTCCATTGGCTAAGAATCAAATGAATGACATTCCTGATCTTGACCTTTCCCAGGCCGATGAGATGCTCGCCGAGATTTTGGAGCAATGTCATATGGAACCTAACTCCGTCACTTTAGAGGAGCTGGTTTCCTACAGCAAATACAGAAAAGAACGTTACATATTTCAGAAGGTCGTGATCGGCATTGTGCTACTTCTGTTCATTCTGATTCCTATGTTGTTCGTTTCACCGAAGTTCACGATCACCCAGTCTACACAGGCAGACAATACCTACATTGTCTCTATTGATAACAAGATGCCGGTGTCCCGGGTGACAGCCCGCATCGGCGACCACAATCTGCCGGTGTATGAACAGAGTGCCACTTCATTTACCATTGAGCCCATCGCAAATGGCGATATGTATGTAACTGTCACTTTGAAAAACGGCCAGACCGTTACAAAGACAGAGACGGTGGACACCGTAGATGTAACGGCTCCGAAAGTCGTAAAAAATGCGTCCGATGAGAATTACCTGTATCTATACCTTTCGGACGATGAGACCGGTGTGGACTACGCGGAAGTCTACGCCGAGACTGAGAACGGCGATACGATCACCCCATCCTTCTACGATGAGGAAGAAGGGTATGTTGCTTTTACATATCCGACAGAAACACTGAACATTTTCATTCCTGACAAGTCGGAAAATGTCCTGCATCTGCTTCTCACCCTGAAGGAGTGATCCATATAATTTAAAAGATTGAAAGCGAAGGAGGTGACGGTATGTATCAGAAAAAAGCTTTTGTAAAAGCATGTGTTTTGGTACTTACCGTCACCTCCCTGATTTATGGCTGTGGCAGCGGCAGTGATTCAGGTTCCGGTTCCGGCTCTGACTCATCTTCTGAAAATCACGTGGATGGTGAAAGCCGCGAGACAAGAACGGTCTTCCAGCTTCCTGAGGCCTCAGGCGAAAACACGACAGGAAATGATTCTGTTTCCATTGACTACTCTAATATTTCAGATGGCTATTTTATGGTGCAGTACAAAGGTAATGCCTCAAAAGTAAAGCTGCAGCTGACCATTCCGGACGGGGAGACTGTCTATACATATACCATCACAGACCATGAATTCCAGACCTTTCCTTTTTCATCCGGGGATGGTTCTTATCACCTGGATGTGCTGGAAAATGTAAAAGACAACCTTTACTCCCTGCTTTTTTCCACGGATTTTGATGTGGCGCTTACCGATGAGCTGGCGCCGTTTCTCTATCCAAACCAGTATTCCTATTTTACAGAAGACAATGAAGCAATCACATATGCGGTAACACTGTCGGAGGAATCCTCCAATGACCTGGATTTTGTGGAGCAGGTCTACAATTATGTGATCGATAATATTGTATATGACGAAGAAAAAGCAAAAGATCCGCCGCTTGATTATGTGCCGGATATCGACGAGACCATGGAAAGCGGCAAGGGGATTTGTTTTGATTATGCATCGCTGATGACAGCTATGCTCCGGTCCCAGCAGGTTCCCACCAAGCTGGTGGTGGGCTACTCCGGAGATGCCTATCACGCCTGGATCAGCGTCTATATCGATGAGATCGGCTGGGTGGACAATGTGATCGAATTTGACGGTACTGACTGGTCCCTGATGGATCCCACCCTTGGCGCCAACAATTCCAGTGATGCCGTAAAGGAATATGTCGGAGACGGCAGTAATTACGTAGTAAAATATACCTATTGATCAAACGTAAAGGAGATACGTTATGGCAAGCAACGAACTTAATCACCCATTTTCAGATTTGGAATGTCAGGCATTCTGCGGACAGATGAGTCTTGTTCTTAAGGCTGGTATTTCTTCCTTAGAAGGCCTTCATATCATGGAAGAAGACTGTGAAAATGAGCAGGAAAAAGGAATTTTACAGGGGCTCATCACCCACATGGAAGAGCATGGTTCTTTTTCTTTGGCGCTTAAAGACTCAGGACTGTTTCCCGAATATCTCATCCATATGGCAGAGCTTGGAGAAGAAACCGGTACTTTGGATGATGTGATGGAAGCCTTAAAGCGGCATTACGCAAGGGAGGATGAGACTAAGACCATCATCCGCAACGCCCTTACCTATCCCATGATCATGATCGGCATGATGATCGCAGTGGTGATTGTGCTTCTGACCCGTGTCATGCCTGTTTTTAATCAGGTATTTATACAGCTTGGAACGGAAATGACGGGAGTCTCCCGTGTGCTGATGAACTTAGGCACTTCCATAAGAAGCTATTCGGTGGCTCTGCTCATTATTTTCCTGATCCTGGTCTTGCTCCTTGTATTTAGCACAAGGACGGAGAAAGGGCGAGGCGCCCTGCGTTCCATCGGCTATCACTTCGGATTCAGCAGGAAGATCCTTGAAGAGAGAGCTTCCCTGCGTTTTGCAAGTGGTCTGTCGCTCACCCTGGCCAGCGGTTTAAACCCGGAGCGAGGTATGGAGCTTGTCATGGCCTTAAATGAAGATGAAATGTTCGCAAAAAAACTGGGGCGCTTAAACGAGCTTACAAAAGACGGTGCCGATTTAGCCAAAAGCATGCAGTCTTCCGGCATTTTCACCGGAATGTATGCCCGCATGGCCTTAGTTGGAAGCAAGTCCGGATCTTTGGACCAGGTTATGGAACAGATTGCAGGGCTCTACCAGGAGGATATTGACAATAGGATGAGCCGCATGCTTTCCATTTTAGAACCTACCCTGGTTATTTTACTCTCACTGATCGTGGGGGTTATCCTCTTATCTGTTATGCTGCCGCTGATGAGTATCATGGCAACTTTATAAGGAGTCCTTATGGCAAGATTTGTACTTTCAGGAAAATCAAATAGCGGGAAAACGTTTGCCCTCTCTATCTGCGTCTTTCTTGTTGTCCTTATGCTCTTTTTATCAGGCATTTCTTCTATGTCCGCAGGCTCCGTAGCCAGACAGAAGGAAGCTCTGTCTGACGCACTGCAAAGGGACATCGTCTACTGCTATGCCACCACAGGCGCTTACCCGGAAAGCCTCGATTCCATAAAAGAAATGTATGGGCTGACCTACGATGAGGATCTGTTTTATGTGGATTACCATACCATCGGCTCCAACATTTACCCGCAGTGTACTATTATTGAGAGGGAGGACTAGTTATGGAAATGAAGAGAGATAATCATACCATCCAGTTCCTTTTTCCGATCATTGTGTTTTTCGTGTTTGCCATCTCGGCGGTGACCGTGCTTTTGCTGGCTTCAAACTCCTATGCCGGAACAGCCGAGAGTTCTGCGATCTCACACAACGCCCGCACCACCCTCTCCTATGTCACAGAAAAGATCCACCAAAGTGATGAGGTGGGGGCTGTGTATGTACAGGAATTGGATGACATGGATGTACTTGTGTTAGACCAGGAGATCGATGAACAGCTCTATCACACATTTATTTATCCTTACGACGGAAGTTTGCACGAGCTCTTTGTAAGTGACAGTACGCTTGCTTCTGCCGATGCACTTTCCTCCTCGGGAATGCTTTCATCCGGCAATACCATCACCCAGGTAAATGATTTTCAAGTGGATGTTTTTAAAGAGAATCTGCTTCTCTTTCATATAACCGACTCCGACGGGAACACAAGCAATGCAGTGATCTCCCTGCAAAGCGGAGAATAATTTCTATTCATACCGGCAGCTGTTTTAAACACATCTTCAGACTGCTGCTTTTAAGGAAGGAACTGTTGTATTATGCGACGTGGCAAAACCCAATCTGCAAGTTTATTTATGATGGAACTGATTCTTGCCATTTTGATCTTTTCATTGGCAAGCGCCCTTTGCGTGCAATTTTTTGTAAAAGCCCATACCTTAAGTGGTGACGCGAAAGCTCTGGATTTTGGCTGCGAGGCTACCGGGTCCGTAGCCGACGTGATCCGTTCTTCTGATTCTCTTAAAGATGCGGAAAATACCTTCGATGAACTGTATCCTTCCGCTCTGGTGGAAGCAGAAGACAATGGGGTTGTCATCTCCCTCTACTACGACGGGGAATTTGAAAACTGTGATCCGGAGGATGCCGCCTATACATTGGAAACGGCACTTTCTGACAGTGGAGAAATGCTCTTGGGGGACATGACATTTACCGACACAGATTCTGGGAGCTCCATCTATACACTTGAAGTTAAACATCATATAAGGAGGGACGCTCATGAGTAAAAATAAAAACTCCTTTTTTAATATTGGCGCCTCCTCACTGCTTGTTATCTTTTTTGTGCTTTGCCTGACCGTCTTTGCCGCGCTCTCCCTGTCTTCCGCTAAGAACGACTACACCTTAGCCGAAGAAATGGCGGGAAGGACAACGGACTACTATGCTGCCTCTAATGAGGCGGAAGAGATTGTCGCAGAGATAGACGCTCTTCTAAGCTTGGGGGAACCTCTTGATTCCTACCACCGAAATGATATAGAATTGGAAATAGATGGAAACATTGCCACATTTTTAATTCCTGTTAACGATGATCAGGGATTGTATGTAGCACTTGATATGACGCCAAAAGGCAGTCACTATTATGAGATCAACGAGTGGAAAGTCATTGCAACAACCAAGTGGAGCGGCGATGATACGATGAATCTGATACAGGTAGGAGAATAGATATGGGATTGATTGATATTGTAACGAATGCGATAAAAGAAGAGGCATCGGATATTTTTCTTGTGGCAGGTCTTCCGATCTCCATCCGCAAAAACGGCACGATCATTAAGATCGGTGATGCCAGACTTCGCCTGGAGGAGACGGAATCTATCATTAATGAGATCTATGAATACGCAAAGAGAGAAATGTTTACCTTAGCCCATACCGGAGATGATGATTTTTCCTTTGCAGTTCCGGGGCTTTCCCGGTTCCGCGTCAGCGCCTTTAAACAGCGTGGTTCTCTCTCTGCTGTCATCCGCATCATTTCCTTCGACCTTCCAAAAGCTGAAGAGCTCTCTATCCCGGATGCCATTATTCATCTGGCGGATGTGAACAAAGGTATGGTGCTGATCACCGGTCCGGCGGGAAGCGGTAAGTCTACGACCCTTGCCTGCATGATCGATCATTTAAACAAGACTACACAGAAGCACATCATCACTTTGGAAGATCCCATTGAGTATCTGCACCGTCATAACTTAAGTATTGTCAGCCAGCGAGAGCTGAACGCAGATACGGAAAGCTTTGTGAAGGCTCTTCGGGCTGCACTAAGACAGAGCCCGGATGTGATCCTCCTCGGAGAAATGCGGGATTATGAGACCATCAATGTGGCCATGACCGCAGCGGAGACAGGACATCTGCTTCTCTCTACTCTGCACACCATCGGTGCATCCAATACCATCGATCGTATCATTGATGTGTTCCCGGCGAATCAGCAGAAGCAGATCGCAGTTCAGCTTTCCCTTGTCCTTTCAGCGGTTGTATCACAGCAGCTGGTACCCACAGTAGACGGCGGCTTAACACCGGCATTTGAGATCATGACAGTCACACCGGCTATCCGCAATATGATCCGCGACGGCAAAGTCCATCAGATTGACGGTGTCATTTATTCTGCTGCAAGAGATGACATGGTATCTATGGATACCAGCCTCTTACATCTATACAACGAGGGAAAGATCACAAAAGAAACAGCCCTTCGCTACGCCACATCCCCGGAGATGTTAGAGCGAAAGCTGTAAAACACAGGATAACAGTGAACGGGACGTGTGAGATCTCACACGTCCCGTTTTAACGTAGGACTATAATTTTTTTATATAAAATTTCCCCGCATGAAGGATCAGCTTTCCTTTGATCTGGGAAGTATTGACAGCGCCAAAGGTGCGGGAGTCAACCGATACTTCTCTGTTGTCACCCATGACCCAGACATCCCCTTCCTCCACCGTATATGGATAGAGAACCGCGCTGTCTTTCGCCTCTTCCGTGGATGTGTCCACATAGTCTTCTTCCTGTAACTCTCCGTTGATATAGAGGTCTCCGTCCCTTACTTCTACCTCATCGCCGCCGACTGCGATCACCCGCTTCACGTAATACTCTCCCGACGGAACCCGGACGGAAACAATATCTCCCCGCTCATACGCAGAAACGATCCGCGAATATACCACCAGTTCTCCGTCATGCAACGTGTCATCCATGGAATGACCGCTGACAAAAGAAAATCCGATCACAAAGCGGAATATCAAAAAGACCGCGATCACAAGAACAACGAATTTCTTGCCGTCTTTCCACCAGCCGTATTTTTTTCCATCATATTTTGAAAGCACTCTCTTTGATTCTCTCACCTGTCAGACTCCTTTTCCTTGTTTATATATCAATCTTCTCATTGAAAAGAATATCTTCCAATATATGCACAAAATGGACCAGTCCGTCTTCATCCGCTACACTGAACCGCGAAAGCAAGGGGCTGTCAATATCCAGCACACTGTACAATTCTTCCCCGTTATAAATGGGAATCACGATCTCGGAATTGGAAGCACAATCGCAGGCAATATGCCCCGGAAAGGCATGTACGTCCTCCACCCGCTGCACGTTTCCCGTCTTTGCCGCCGTTCCGCATACGCCCCGACCGATAGCGATCTTCGTGCAGGCCGACTTCCCCTGGAACGGTCCCAGAAGAAGTTCCCCATCACGGACCAGATAAAACCCTGCCCAGTTTAGATCCGGCAGAACCTCAAACAGCAGTGCCGATGCATTTGCCAATACAGTTATATCATAATTCACTTGCTCGGAAAGCGAGATAAGCTGCTTTCCCAAAAGCCGGTAATCCACTTTACTCATGACCCTTCTCCATCCATCAGGCTCTAGACCTTATGTGTACTTTAAACTGCCTTATAGCCATTTTACTGTTATTTCCACAAAAAATCCATAAAATATGGCACCAGCTTCTCCCAGTCAGCCTCACAATGTCCGCCGCCCAGCTGGCAATAGAGCTGTGACATCGCTCCGGCTGAAAGCAGTTTGTTCTCCACTGCCTTGTTTCTTCTGTATGTCCCACTGTGACAATCGATCGTACTGTGATCCGTAACCCCAAAGGCCTCTTTTGTCCCCCAGGATAAAAATGCCCTGGTATCAGGCTCGATATGGCACCCGTCGATTTCTTTCATCAGCTGGGAGAAACAGAATCCAATGGCAGATGATATACAGGCGCCTTTGGAAAAAATGTGATTGAATTTTGTTATTCCATAGATTGCCATCAGACCGCCCATACTCGAGCCGCCGATACCTGTAGCCTCCCTGTGGCTCCAGGTCCTGTATTCTCGATCGATCATGGGCTTGATCTCATTTACGATCCACTCCATAGTCTCATAGCCCAAAGGGGTAAGCTCTGAAAACATCCCGGAAAATGCTCTGTAAGGGCTGTACTCCCCCAGCCTGTCCTGTCCCACGTGGCTGCACTCCATGCCCACAACGATCATCTTCTTGTCATAGTGATCTAAGAACTCTTTGATCCCCCAGGACTTTCCATAAGTGGCATCCGCATCATAATAAAGATTATGTCCGTCAAAAAAATACATGACAGGATACCGCTCGTCACTTTCTTCATAGCCTTCCGGCAGATATATATGTAATGTCCTATTCTCCCCTTTGGGAGAATAGGACATATCTCGTTTAATAACCATCGTTTACTTTAACCTATCTTCTTTTCTTTCTCATAAGGCCTACGCCTGTAAATACCACTACTGCAAGTCCCATAAGGATTGCCCATAAGCCGGCATTGCTCATGTCGCCGGTCTTTGCGCCGCTTCCATTGGTTGACTTGGCAGGAATCTTGGTATCCTCAAACTCCAGCACGTCACCCTCTTCATATGCATTACCATCTTCGTCCTTGATCACGCGCTCATAAATCCTTGAGAATAAACCAGTCTCTTCATCCTTGGTGAAACTTAAGATTTTGCCATAAGCAACTTCAACGGTATAAGTCGTATCACAGAGCGAATAACCTGCCGGCGCCACTTTCTCGCTGATCTTGTAGGTACCGTTCTCTGTAAATGTAAACGTTGCCAGGCCTTCATCATCTGTCTTTTCTGTGACTCCGTAGCTTTCGCCATCCTTTGTCACTTCAAAGATAGCACCCGCCAAAGGATCCCCGCCATCTGCGTCCACTTTGCCAAGCAGGATCTCCACCGGCTCATACTGCTGCTCTCCACTCGGCGTATTGGTAATGGTATATACATTCTCCGCCTCATTGGCCACAGTTTCGGTTGTGTATCCTGCCACTTCCGTCTCCACTACAAAGTAATGGATAGTGGCGCCTGTGTCATAATCTGCCTCCGGAAGGTCCGTAAATGTGTAATGCCACATACCGTCTCCTTCCAGATTTTCATCACTTAATATAGCCCGGGTCCTGGACTCATCCAGAATCTCCGACAGATCATAGGTCTCACCGTTTACATTTGCACAAAGGATAAATGTAACATTCGGTCTATTGTAATCACCAAAGGTGGTCAACTCCTCATCGTCCCACTTCTTTACAGCTTCCACATCGACTGTGGTGGGCGCGTTGTTTCCGTTATAGCCAAAGCGGTTGACAATGGTGACTTCTCCATTCATCGGTCCGATGATAGTTGCGCCATAATTCTCAACCGGCGCCTCCTCTACAGAATAGAGGATTTCCTTGCCCTGGTTTGCATACTTCTTCAGATTGTCAAAAGTATACTCCCAGTTACCGTCTTCATCCGGTTTGATCGTCCGGGTTTCTACGATTTCATCCCCGTTTCCGCTCTGCTCATTCTTGTACAGGGTGATAGTGATCGAATCCGGACGCATATGACGCTCATCGTTATTATCAACCCACTGCTTGGTCACATGAACTTCTGTCGGCTGTGGATCGTAGGTATTGGTCAGAACAAATCCTTCCTTCACTGCATCGCTGTCTCCGGCGTCTACGCTTGTAACCGATTCATCTTCCACAAGGTCATAATCATCCGTAACAGTCTCTTCTACGTAGTAGGTTACTTCCTCTCCATCGGCATAAACCGGCAGATTGTCAAAGGTAACCGTCCATTTGCCGTTTCCGTCAGCTTTTATCTCTTGTGCTTCTACGATCAGGGCATCTTTATCGCCTGCCTCATCACTCTTCTTATGAGCCTTCAAGGTAACTGTGATGGAGGCTGGTCTTACGCCGTCTCTATCTTCCTCATCATCCCAGATCTTCTCAAGACTTATCTTGGTTGTCTGAAGCTCATTGGTAAGAGCTACTGCATAGGCCCCATCTGCGATGGACGCGTCTGCCGTATCGGCTGTAAATGCACTGTCAGTCTTTTCTGTATACTCTGTGCTATCGCCATCATACTTCCAGCTTGCCTCACGGATCTGGTAGCTCAGCTCGTTGCCATTCTTATCATACTGTGGCACGCCGTCTACATTTGTATCGCCATCTGTCTGGCACCATGACACCGCACCTGCCGCCAGGTCTTTCACAGCGCAGGACATCGTCTTTCCGGTGCTTACATAATCGCCGTCACCGCTCTTTGCATACAGTTCAAATGTGATGACACTTGGCAGCATCTTGTCATGGATCATCTTCTCGATCTGCGTCTTGGTAAGCGTCTGGCCATCGGAATTCTTCCAGCTCTTCTCAATGGTCAGCGGCTTTAAGTTCAATGTGTTGGTAAAGGAAGCCGTTCCTTTATTCTCCACCTTGACTGTATCTGAATTGCTCATGGTGTAAGAAGATGTAGTGATCACTTCACCGTTTTTATCTATCAGTTCCTCCTTCACACCATAGATAATCTTCTCTGCCTCGCCGGCATTTGCATCGGTTCTCTCCCAGTACTCTTTAAGCCCGGTAAATGTCACCGTTCCGGTATTGTCACTTCCGATCGTCACTGTGGGGTTCGGATCCCCGCTTCCGGTAAAGAAGTTGGTATAATAACAGTCATTGTCGGCATCTGCCCTGTCATCGCTTACTTCCTTCCATGCACCGGTAGCCGCATCCTGATACATAAGCGTCATGCGGACAGTTGCTCTTGCCAGGTCTGTGTAAGCCGAGTCGCCGGCAAATGTCTTCTTAGCACTGAAACTTACTACCTTTCTAAAAGAAGCATCTCCCGTGTTGACACAGTTTAATTCATAGACACCATTTGCAGATGTCCCTGCCGTAAATTTGCCATCCGTGCTGAATGTATAAGTAAATGTCTGTCCGTCATCCGTTGTAACAGACGGGATTGCCGCCTCTGTCACCGTGTATGCAGAAGAAAGTGCTACAGCAATCTCATCTGCGCTTGAACTTGCCGTAACTCCATCCGGCAATGGGATGTAGAATGCAGAAGTAGAACTTGCATATCCATCGGATGTGCTGCCATCCGCATTGTTGCTGCCACTCTTTGCTGGTTTCTTTACAGTAAATGTAAGACTCTCCCCGCTATTTGATGCCAGGTAGAGTGTCACGCTGTCCGGTCTTGTATCATCCCGGTTGCCGTTGTCACCTGCCCAGGTCTTGGTCAGCTTGATCTGACAATCGCTTACTGTATTGGTAATCTTGGATGTGGTGCCGTCCACGGTAATATCTGCCGTCTCCGCCGCATATACCGCCCCGCTTGCAGGCTGCAGATCATCATTGCCTGCATCTCCGTTTGCATAATAGGTCGTCGAAGACCCGTCTGCCCATGTCATCTTCTCCACAACACGGTACTGATACTCGGTCTCGGTTCCTGCCACATATTTTGCCAACTGATCCCAGGTGGCACTCATATTCTGGAAATTGTTCTCCGTAAGGGATGCCAGCTCATAGGTCTTGCCGCAAACATTCTGTCCGCCTTCCGTCACCGTATCCCCGCTCTTCTTTGGCAGGTATTCCCAGGTTGTTCCGTCAGCGGAACGCTGGAGCAAATAGGTGATGGATGCAGGAAGCGCACTAAGCGTCCTAAGTCTCTTAAAGGTCTCCCAGTTCATGGTGGTTCCATCGCTGTTCTTCCAGGTCTTGGTGAACTTTCTGCTGACAGTGATCAGGGTATTCTTCACATTGTTGCCGGAAGCCGTTGCCTGGTAGCTCTTAAGCTTTGCTGCATCTGCTTCGGAAACCGACTCTTTATCTTTGTTAAAGTAATAGGTATAAGCCTTGCCGTTCGGTGCATACTGCTTTACATCATTCTCGCTGTAAGTCCACTGCCCGTCACTGAGCACAATGGTGGTATAAAGCTCATCTCCGCCTGCTGCCGTAACACCGTCAATGGTGTTGGCCTCCCATTTGCGCCATACTTCAAAAGTGATCTGGGATGGACGGTATGCGGTATTATCATAATAACCGTTGTCTCCCGCCCACTCTTTTGACACCGAAATATCGGTGGTCTCTTCACTGACATATGTATTCTTATAGGAAACTTCTGCCTTGTAAATGGTCTTGTCACTGCCATCTTCCGTGGTCGGTGTCAATGTCAGGAATACGAATCCACTGCTCTTTGGATTCTGCTCGCCCACATATACACCATCGGTAAGGGCCTCATTGGTATAACCGGAAATCTTTGTCTCCTCCACCCAGTAAAGAAGCGGATTGTTATTGGTTCCATAATATGGCTGTTCGCCAAAATCAAGGGAAGCCGTTCCATCCTCCCCCGGCACGATTGCTTTCGTTGCCATGGTCATGGCATTGCCGATCGGGTTGCCATCTTTATCCTGCTGAATCGCTTTTAGCTTAAATTCAGCAGGCGCTGTGGCGGTCTTACCCTCCACATTGCTTTCCCAGGTTTTGTTGATTTTCACGTCCACCTGACTGTCTGAAGCAGACGGATCATACACATTGGTCAGGGTGAAGTCATTTGTGGCAAGTGTAATAGAAGCTGCAGGATAGCTGTCGATCACTGTCTTCTCAGACACATAATAATAATAGCTTCTGCCCCATTCATCATATTTCTTAAGAAGGTCGCCATTCTCGTCTTTTGTAAATTTATAGCTTAATTTGCCATTTGACAAAGTTGCTGTCCCAACGACAGCGGCTTTCTCCGCAGCGATCTTCTCATTTAACTGCTCCTGCGTGATTTCTGCCGCTTCCTCACCGTTTTCATCAGTGATCGGCGAATCGAAACAGTACAGGCAAATCTCTACATCCGGAAGCTCTGACGCGTCCAGTGTAAATGCTTCATAAGCTGCTGTTGTGGTCCATACTTTCTTGCCGGAAATCGTCCTGGTATCCTGAATGGTATTGACTGTCGTTCCTGAGTAGTAGTTGCCATAGTCTCCCAAAGCATCCTTATGGTAACCGTCCGCCAAGATCGTCACCGTATCCACAAGATCGGTGGTTTCAAATACTTCTTTAGTGGTAAAGTCACCGTCTGTCGGTTTTGCCACCGGCTGATAGCCTTGGTCTGAGCAATCCAGATTACAATATGCATTGGTATATTTGCCCTGGTTACCTGTATAGATCTCCTGAACAAAATAAATATAGTTATAGCCGTCTGAATCGTAACGTTCAACGGTTCCCACATCTGCGGTCCAATACCAGGCATTATGTTTGGTATCCCACAAGTGATCTCCCACAACCTGATGGGAAGAATCGGCATAGCTTGTAAGAGCAGACGCCAACAACTCTGTGTCGCCGCTCTTTACCAGTTCCATCAAAGAAGCATCTTCCTGTACAGATACGCGGTATACATTGAATGATATATCCGGACGTTTAGAATCCCCATCATCCCGCCATACCTTTCTGGCTGTCAGCGCATAGGTTTCTTTCCTGACATTGCTGCCGGTCCACACATACGTATCGCCTGTGTGATGTCCCTCTCTGCCAATGATCTCTGTTCTATCTTCATCCTGGCTCAGGGTTGATACGTAGGTATCTCCATCCACTGTCGCCATACGGTTTTTAAATAAGATCTCATCGCCGTCAGAGCGTATGCCCCGTTCCTCCAGCGTGTAATTATAAAAACTTCCGTCAATGGCATACTTGTCAAGACCATTGATGGTGATCTCAATCTTTTTCTTTCCGGTTCCCCCCGGCAACGTGATGCTGCCGTCATCATTCAGGACAATGTCACCGCTCACGGTTGCAACGCCTGCCTCCACCAGATTCTTGATATTCATCTCCGTGTCGCCGCGGTACAGCACAAACACTGCGTCCATAGAGTTGCCGCCGGCAGCCCACGTCTTGGTAAGCTCTAAGTTGATCTCGCCCACACGCTGATTGGTCATCAGATAGTAAGCTCTGGTATCGGAGGAATCCGTCTCCTGCAGATATGAGTTATAGTTGTACTCCAGGCTGTAGCCTTCCATGCCCAGAAGTTCCTGAATATCTTTAAAGAAAGAAGTGTCCTCTGCCAGTACGCCTACCCGGTTTCCTTCCGTATAAGTAGACAGATTTTTCTTTGCCTGCTCTTTGATCTGCGCATCACTAAGATCGGTGGTGACACTGACTCCTGCCACACTGATCTCTTTTACCAGATAATTGTCTACCGTGTCATCTTCGCCCTGTCTCGGAACCGTGACGCGAACCTTCCAGAGGTTTCTCTCGTTTAAAGTAACCTCTTCTACTAATGTATAGGTGCCATCTGTTCCTTTCCGATAAACCCCGGCCTTCACCGGCTCACGGCTCAAAATATCGGAATCATCCAGCCACTGCTTTTCAATATCAAAGTAAAGTTCTTCACCGGGTCCCAGGGAATTGGTGTAATTTCCTGTCAACTGCATTACCTTCTGGGTATCATTTTCCGCAGAAGTCACCACTGCATTCTCCAGTGTATAATCACTTCCCCACGGTCTGTTCTGGGGGTCGGAAATCTTAGCTTCGGAAATCTCATAAGTGAATTCCTTACCATTTTCATCAAAACGGTCAAGGCCTGTCAAAAGCTTCTCCCACGCATTACTACTCTCATCCAGATCGGCAATGGACATAGTAACATCCTCGCTCCATCCGTCTTCCCTTGAAACAGTAAATGTAACCGTCACGCCATCCATTGACGCAGCATCTCCACTTACATTGGTGCCGTTCTCATCGGTCCATGTCTTGCGGATCTTTACCTGCTGTCCACCCTGAAGCGTATTGATGATACTTGAATCGCTGACGGTCGTTGGCATAAACAAAGCGGTGGTGGTCTCGCTTCCGATACCCGGAGCTACAAGACCTACATCTACAGCCGCATACTCAATCTTGCCATCATCGTCAACAGCAAGAGCATTCGGATCCGTATCTTTCACCTTGTTTCCGTCTGCGTCAAATACATCCATCTCTTCGCCGCCGTCTACGGCCATAGCGATTTCCACCCAGCGGTAGGTTAAAAGAGCTCCTGTATTCACATCATACTTAGGTACGACCGTATCCGAAGAAGTCTGTCCCATAGCCTCGCCCTTGAAGCCGGAGATGGTAATGATCACGGAATCATCTGTCACCGCACCGGTGGACTCATTAACAGAAATGACATCGTCCTTGCCTGCGTTCTCCCATACTGTCTCTCCATTTTCTTCATGTCCCACCTGCAGCATGTATTTTACGGTCGTATCCGTAAAGCTCTGCATAGACTGGGCCTTGAAAAGCTTGCTGGCGCTTAGTGTAATATCGCTCTCACGGTCATTGGTGATAAGGCCGTTATCCAGTACATATTTGGGAGATGCTCCATTCTTTATAGCGTCAAATGCACGGATCACGCTGTCGCTTTCATCGGCAAGGGCATTGTCCACCACTTTGACATAATCCCCACCGCTTCCGATCTCAAGTCCGAAATAAATATATTTGTTGCCGCGGTTGTCATACATCGGGAGCTTTTCTTCTCCGGTGGTCTCATCCACGCCAAACTCAATCTTGTAAGCTGTGATTTCTTCACCCTCGCTGTCCACGTAGATGCAGGTGTCTCCGTCCTTTGGCACCGTCATGCTGTCATATCCCCGCACCGGGCTTGCCTCAGCTGCAGATTCGGCGATGGTTTTTGTCTTCTTCTCTATGATCCGATACAGATAAACGGTGTAGGTAGGACGATCCGTTGCATTGTCATCCTCCCACTCCTTGTAGATCGTGTAAGTTGTCTCCTTTTCAATACGGTTCGTGACCGTTCCATTTATATAAAGGGCGCTTGTCTGGGGTGCATAGTTCTCAACATTCTCAAACAGGGAAACATATGTACCGTAGGTATCCACATCTTTGCTAAGGTCGTCTCCGTCTGCCTGCTCCACATAATATACATACGGATTGCCGTCTTCATCCCAGCCGGGAGCATCTAAAAGGGAAAGCTGCCATTCGTCCGCGTCTGTCTCTGTGGCCGTCAAAAGTGCCGCCGCACTGCCCTCTGCATTCAAAGGTCCGGTAAGAGTTGCATCTTTTTTACCATTCACATAGCGGTACACCTTGTAAAGGGTGTTCACATCCGCCATGTCAGGTCTTGCCACATCTTCCACGCTCTTGTCATGCCATAAAACGGTGGCATTCCAGTCCTGTTTCGCCGTGTACATGGTCGTTACGGTGACCTTTTTGTCATCGTCTGTACCTGTCGACTTGCTCTCCGGGTCAGATGCCATATATCCGTTCACATCCGCTGCCTCAGCGCCATCCGTATAAATGAGCTGCCAGAGCACTTCTGTGTTTGTTTCCGTCGGTTCCTCTCCCTCCGTCTTTGTGGTGATCTTGGAAGGAAGTGTGGATGTATACGTCCATTTTTCTGTATTGCTTGTGGAATCACATGCAGGTGCCCCGGGCAAAGAGGTGAGTCCAAGGTCTGCCATGTTATCTTCTGTCAATGCCTGATAGGTTGCGCCTCCATCCAGGGAAAAATAGAGCAAAAGCTTCTCGCTAAAGGCACTTACGCCCGGCCGGTCTGCCTCGTTGGTGCTGTTCTCGTCTGTACTTGGCGTCTCACTGTTATCATTCCACACAAATACAAATGTATAGTCTGTTTCATCGGATGGTGTAATCGTTAGAGCCGATCCGCTTCCCTGGCCTGCATCTCCCGGTTCTTCTGTGGTACTTCCATCCCCGCCGGGCCCGCTAAGTTCAACATTACCGTCCGTGTTGCCTGCGCCACTATTGGCGCCGGTTCCATCCGGATTCTCTTCACCTGTACTTGTGTTATTCGCACCGGCGCCACCCGGATTCTCCCCGTCTGTGCTTGTACCATCTGCCAGTGCATCCGCATCATAGGTCTTGCTGGTCTTAAGATCATTATCTTCTCCCACTGTTCCATACTCTGCGAAGGCAGAAGCGCCACTTGACATGATCATCGCAGCCGCCAGTAAAAATGCCATTCCTTTTTTAAGTAACTGATGTTGCCTGTTCCTCATTGCTCTTGCTCCCTTGGAATGCTTACGTCCTATTGCTTTTATGTGTTGTCGTAAAATGTAGTGTGATGATTCGGCGATATGCCGCAGTTGAAAGCTTTTATGCATCGGAGATAAAATTTCATCCGCTCATAAAAAAATCCACAGTAAAACTGTGGAGACATACTTTCCCCACAGTATTTATACATACCCTTCATTATTGTAACACACAAAAGCAGTATGTCCACAAGAAAATGTACAAATTCTCAAAAAGAGCGTCCGGAGATTTCTGATAGTTCCGGACGCTCTGCAGGGTCGTATAAAAGTTTTATATTATTGGAAATATATTTCGAAAATATATATTTTTACGGGTTATTTAATACCCATTTGTTCAGTACCTTTGCCAGAACTTTTAAGTCGATCGGCTTTGCGATATGCTCATTCATTCCGGCAGTTCTTGCCGCCTGTACATCTTCTGCAAAAGCATTGGCTGTCATGGCGATGATCGGCACCGTCTTACAGTACTTCCGTTTGGAAGCGCGAATGGCTCTGGTCGCATCATTTCCATTCATCCTTGGCATCTGAATGTCCATGAGTACCAGGTCATATTTGTCATCCTCGGCAGTCGTTACTGCCTCAACGGCCTCCACGCCATCCCAGACATGCTCAACCTTCATGCCGGTCTCTTCCAGAATCTCCTGGGCGATCTCCGCGTTCAGCTCATTGTCCTCCACAAGCAGACAACAGTATCCGGAAAGATCCATCTGTTCCAAGTTCTGCAGCGGAGATGTGGCAGCTTCATCGTTATTTCCGTCTCCTGTAAGCTCTTCGAAAACGCGCTCCATTCTGGATTTAAAGAGGGGCTTACTGATAAAAGCGTTGACTCCTGCCTCTCTGGCCTCCGTTTCGATATCCGTCCAGTCATAGGCAGACAGAATGATGATCGGCATATCATTTCCAACCTTCGCACGTATGGCTCTTGCCGTTTCTACACCATCCATTCCCGGCATTTTCCAGTCAAGGATGACCGCGTTATAATCCTGCCCTGCCTCACGGTGGATAACAACATGGTCAAGGGCTTCTTCTCCGGAAAGTACGCCATCAGCCTGCATCCCTAGTCCTTCCAGGATATCAACGGCTGACTCCATGCTCATTTCGTCGTCATCCGCCACCAGGACTGACATATCCGCAAACTTTTTACCTGCCAGATCATCTGTATCCTGAAGCTTTAAAAAGATAGTGACTGTAAATGTAGAACCCTCGTTCAGCTTGCTCTCCACCTTGATATCTCCACCCATCATACTGACGATATTCCGGGTGATCGGCATGCCCAGGCCGGTACCTTGAATCTTGCTGATGCGACCGTCCTCAGCACGGGTAAACGGTTCAAAGATTTGCGTCAGATATTCCTTCGACATACCAATACCGTTGTCCTGAAATACAAATTCATAGCATCCGACCTTTTTCTGATTGCAAGGGATCTCACGGATATTCAGATTGATCTTTCCTCCGGCCGGTGTGGATTTAACCGCATTGCTCATCAGATTGACAAAAGCCTGCTGGATATGCAGAGAATCACCGATTACCAGCTCATGTTCTACCTTCTGAATATTGACGTTAAGTTCATGCTGATGCTCCGCAATCTGTGGGCGGACCATAGTAATAAGATTGTCGATCAGATCCGAGAGATTGAATTCCTCTTCCGTGAGCGATACCTTTCCGGATTCAATCTTGCTCATATCAAGCACCTCGTTGATCAAAGCCAGGAGATGGCGGCTCGCCGATGCAATCTTTGTCAGGCTATCCTGAACGCGTTCCTTATCATCGATATGGGCCGCGGCAATGGCAGTCATGCCGATGATGCCGTTCATAGGCGTGCGGATATCGTGGGACATGGTCTGCAGAAAGTCGCTCTTGGCGCGGTTCGCAGCCTCTGCTGCATCGTAGGCTTCCTGCAGTGCATGCTGGGTTTCAAGTTCTTTTTTCATCATCTGCGAGATATTCCGAATTCCAATGACGAAATAAACCGCTTCATCATCTGCCTTGAATCTGGCAATATTCAACTGTCCTTGGGAATTTTCCATCCCGCCTACCTGTCTGTAATTGACCGAATAAATGCCTGTCTCCGGCACCACTTTATCCATATAGGAAATCGTACAGGCCAGATACATCTTTTCATGATCTTCCGGGACCACACAAGTATCGATATAGTGACGCAGTCCCTCCTCAGCATTTGCATATTCCATAGCGAATGCGTTACCCAGGGCATTGGTGCGGATCACTCGATAGGTGTTCGTTTTGGCATTGAGCAGAAACAGGGATGCGTATTCAGAACTGAGGGCCTCAATGATCTTATTATAACGCGTGACTTCCGCAATCTGAGCCTCCTGAATCTGGACAGTACGGCGCATAGATTGCTCCAGCTTCTCCTTGTCCCGGATCGTGCGTAGCTCGTGATAAGCAGAAGTGGCAGCAATGGATAGGTACAGCTTATGCCCTGTATTGACCTTCGGATTATCCACGCCCATGAAACCGATTTCCCGGCCGTACTCCATCATGGGCGCCGCCATGATGCTCTGAATATTCTGAGGTTCCAGCACCTCATAAAGAAGCGGCTCTTTTTCGGCGTATTCCTCATCGCAATTCAGATAGAAGGTGCCCTGTTTCCGGAACTGCTCCACCCACGGATCCATCATCGCCGCCGGCACCGTCTGCAGATTGCTCTTCTCCGCAGTCACACCCGGTGCGCACCATTCGTAGGTGTTGGTGATGTACTGCCCGGTGGAATCTTCTTCAAAGATATAACACCGGTCCGCCTGATAATAGGCGGCCACCGTTTCCACAAGAGTAGTGACGAGTGCCTGTTCGCCCATATGCAGAATGGTACCGAGAAGCCCTCGGATCGCGCCATCTTCCTGTGCTTTCAAAAGCTTCTTCAGCTGCTCTTCCTGCTGCCGTGCGACTTCTGCTTTTGCAAGTTCTTCTCTTACCTGAGCATCCACATCATAGTGATAACCACGGTGGATAAAGCCGCCCTTTACTTTCTCAGCAGTACCACCACAGCGCACATATCGCTCCCCCTTAGTCGGATGCATCCAGAGATAGGTGTTTTCGTCCATAAATCCTTGCTGCATCCTTCCGACGCTTAAAAGTACCGACTCCACTGCCTCAGGCTTGATATTGGAAAACCAGGCGGTATAGGTCTCTTCCGGTGAAAAGTCATCCTTATTTATGCCGAGCAGTTCTGCCATCTTGTCATCCACCACCATGCGGGGGGACTGTCCCTCGAACAGTTCAATATGCCAGGTTCCCATATTCGCCGATGCAATGATATCGCGGATGTCTGAGACCTCCGTCTGTTGCGCCAGTTCTTTACGTTTCTGCTCATCAATATCCTGACAGCCATAGATCAAATGCTGCACCGTTCCGTCTTCTGCTCTATCACCGGCCATGAAAATGCCCCTGAACCAGGAATTTGCCGCATCGCTGTAAAAATCCCTGGTCGAAGTGGCGTTGCTCTCCAGTTCTGCAAGTACAGTTTCAGGCCTAAGCCATGCACTCAATTCCTGATGGTAATCCACCGCTACAGATGCCGTCACATTGGCACGTAAGAACTCGAAAGCGTTCTCACATTTTTCCACGCTTTCCACAAAATCATTGGTGCTGATGATGCGATAGGTTTCGGATGGCATGTCAATATAGATACTGAAATTAAATACCTTGCCCACACCTTCAATGATCTTCAGATACTCGTCCTTTTCATGTTCCGCCGTGACCTCACGATAGCACCCCATATAGACTTCCAGCGACCCATCCGCCCGGCGCACAAAACGTCCTGCGCCGGTCACCCAGATAAGGCTTCCGTCCTTCTTCTTCATACGATAAGTTGCATGGGAAATATCCGGAAGCGTCCGGTGATTCTTTACAGAATCCCAGAACAATTTCACAAGAACATCCTTTTCCTCCGGCACAAGAGTTTTGACCCAGCTGTCGAATTCATCAGGCAGGTCAAGGATCCCCTCATAGCCAAGCATTCTTCTGGTGCCGTCGTTGAATTCGAAGGATATCATCTGCTCATTTTCATCAAATCTGCAGATGTACATACCCGCGTCAAAGCCCTTTGCAAACATTTCCTCCCGAAGTTTGGCAATATGATATTTCTCGTTCGCAACAGAAGCCCGACGGTTCACTTCTTCAATCAGGTCTTTCTGCTCCGCCGGATAATCTGCAGGGTCCAACGGCTCAAATGCGATCCCTGATATCAGGCTTTCTTCAAAATTGCAGGCGGCTGCGTCCATTCCTTTAATTGATAATCTTCCTTCTGCCATATTCTTTCTCTCTCCCAAAAATTATAAAGGCATTAAATATATATACTTGCTATTTTATCCATGCATAATAAACCAAGATAATATTATCAAACCACATCGGCAACAGTCAACAGGAACAGGACCCGGAAGGAGCCGTTTCCCATTTTGGTTACCCGCGGATTCGAGCCCTCCGTTACCCACACTTTAATGCCGCGGTCAGCTTTCCCTCCCGCTTTTGGGCATAGACCGCGGCGATCGGGTCTCTCCTTGCCCAAAGTTCCTCCCCGCGGCTCGCTTTTTCAAATTAGCCACCCACTCACCCCCGCTCCGACAGCTTCTGCACATCTGACCGAATAAAAATAGAAGCCGCCTTTCAGCGACTTCTACCTATGATCATATTTCTGTTTCGCATCTCTATTTTTTGCTTTTTCCGCTCTTCTTTTCTTCTCTATTTTTTACTTCCTGCAAGTTTCATATAGTCCAATAGCGACATATAGGTATTCCCCCGCACTCCTGTCGTGGTCTTTGCGTGATAGAGGGAGCTTATGATAGCTTCCTCGCAAACTTCTACGGTCCCCTCAAAGATCGGGTCTATATCCGCATCAAAGAGCATCTGCATATCCAGAACCGACTTCTCACTGTAATGAGGAATCTTATTCGCCGTTGAAAATGCAATGGCTATGTCTCCCGAACCATTTCCAAGATATGACCCCACTCTTCCAAGCGCCGCTCCGGACCGCCTGGCCATGCGTTTTAGCTGACGTTCATCAAGAGGGGCATCTGTAGCCAGGATCATAATGATTGAGCCTTGCTCCGGCAAAGGAACCGACCCATCCTGCTCCCGTGGCTCTGCCGGGCCTTGCTTGTGCAGTGCTTCTGAGCCCTGCTCTTTATTTTTCTCCCAGAATGCCGGTACACGTTTCATCACGCGCTCGCCGCCGATCACGAGGTCACCCGGCTTTCCGAAATTGCTCATGACAAGTGCGCCGATCGTAAATCCACTCCCATCCTTAAGCTCAACTTTACGGGATGCAGTACCGATGCCGCCCTTTAATCCAAAGCATACCATGCCTGTGCCGGCGGCTTCGGGGCCGTGTTACGCCCCAACGGCCACCCAGCACGC
>R04__coassemble_2_pt1 | contig 95177 bp, 82 predicted proteins | sample R04__metabat2_low_PE_051 | metagenome-assembled genome bin R04
AGCATCTGCCTTACAAGCAGAGGGTCATAGGTTCGAGCCCTATTGGTCCCACTTACCGATTCGTCGGTAGAATGCCGCAGTGGCGGAACTGGCAGACGCACAGGACTTAAAATCCTGCGGGACTAATCTCCCGTACCGGTTCGATTCCGGTCTGCGGCATTTTTTTGGAAAGAAAAGCTACCAAGCACTTCGTGCTGGTAGCTTTTTCTTTCCAAAGAGGCGTGCTGCGCCCGCCTCTTAGAAGGCTTGTAAGACAGCCTGGATTCGAAAATCCGCATTTATATTTATTCAATATATTTTACATTTTAAGCGGATTTTCTCGTTGTCGCGATTGTCGCCATATAGTAGTAACGATTGAATGCGCCACAGTCGTAAATGCCTGTGTCTACCGCTATATATTTATCCACATCGGCTTGCGAGCAATCCATGTGTCTAAAATATAGCTGCAGCCATCGTAAAAACGATGGCTGTTCAATCTGGGTACTGCATGGTTTGTAATGAACGCGCAGATTCCGGTCTGCGGCATTTTTTTGGAAAGAAAAAGCTGCTATGCACTTTCGTGCGTAGCAGCTTTTTCCTCTTTCCGATATTTCGTATACGAGATCGCATTGCTTGCGATGACAAACAGTTCACACAGCCCTGCCCAGTTGCGGATGGAGAGTTGATAGAAGAGTGTTAAGGCATTTACGATTAATCCGGATGCGCGCATCATCTGCGGCTTGAACCACCAGACTGCAATCAGATTCAGTGAAATCGAGGCAAAGATAAGTATGGTTGAGAAGCCTTCGAAATTAGAGAACACGATCCATATAAGCAAGGCTTGGAAAATGGCAAATGGAACCGGCCAGCGATAGCCTTTTTTCTCCTTGATCGTAGCAAAGATCAGATAAATGAAATTGACAAACATACTGTAGGCGCCGCTTAAAGAGCCTAAGAAATAAAGCGCTGTCATAAAAGCAATCTTTGCGATCAGATCCAAAATCAGCATAGATGTTTTCTTTTTGCAAAAGCGGCTTGCGCAGTAGAGCGCGTAATTAATAAATGTAAATAAATATCCAAGAAGCATAAAGTCCCTCCGATAAATCATTCCGATTGAAAATTTCCTTAATTTTAGCATAGGAATCCCCGTTCGTACAGGCGCTTATCTGTATGTGACGGAAAAGTCAGATACAGGTAGCGGATTGGTTAAGAAAATTCACAAAAAGTCTAAATAATGATTTTCATTCTCAATTAGAAGTGGTATGATTAACTACATGGAGGTCATATTATGCTGGTTGAGTTTAAAGATGTGTTAAAGGAATACGGACAGGGAGATGTTAAGCAGGCTGCAGTCGACCATGTAAGTTTTACGATCGATGAGGGTGAATTTGTGGTGATCTTGGGTCAGTCCGGTGCCGGCAAGTCTACAGTTTTAAACATGCTTGGCGGGATGGATGTACCAACAAGTGGGTCTATTGTAGTGGACGGCAGAGAGTTAGCAGGTATGAATGATAAGCAGTTAGGGCAGTACCGTTCAGATGTGATCGGATTTATTTTTCAGTTTTACAATCTGATTCCAAGCCTTACAGCCTATGAAAATATTGCGCTTACGAAAAGTATCGTTAGAGATGCGAAGGACGCGGATCGATTGCTTGAACTTGTGGGACTTTCCCACTGCAGAGATAAATTCCCGGCTCAGATGTCCGGCGGCGAGCAGCAACGTGTTTCCATTGCCAGGGCGTTGGCCAAAAATCCGAAGATTTTGCTGGGCGATGAACCTACCGGCGCATTGGATTCTGCCACCGGCGTTATGGTACTCGAGCTTTTGCAGAACATTTGCAGAAACGAAGGAAATACAGTGGTGATCGTTACGCATAATGCGGACATTGCCAAGTGTGCAGACACAGTGATCCGTATGAAAAATGGTCAGATAAAGAGTGTGGAGAAAAATGACAATCCTCTCGATGTAAGGGAGGTTAACTGGTAATGCTTAGGAAAAAGATGTGGCGTGAATTGCGTCAGAATTTTGGGCAGTTTTTTTCCATCTTCCTGTTAGCGGCGCTGGCGATGGCTATTTATGTTTCTTTCGAGGGACATGTATTATCTGAGAATAAAGCCAGAGAGACATTTCATGATGAGGCAAATTTGTCCGACCTGTGGGTGTACTCGGAGGGCTTTACAGATGAACAGTTGGAGACCATACGCAGTCTTTCTTTTGTGGATAGCGCCAATCTTCGCACATCCTTTACAGGTTCGGCGCCTGATTTTGATGATGCGCAGGTGGATATTTACCTGGAAAGGGAAGATGTTGTAAATCATCCTGTTTTGATGGAAGGAGAAGCTTTTGATCCGACAGATACAGAAGGCGTCTGGCTGACAGAAACATTTGCAAATCTAAGGGGTATACAGGTGGGCGATGATTTCACCATTTCCTGCAAGGGCATGACCTTCACAAAGAAAGTGAAGGGACTTGTAGAGTCGGCGGAGTACGAATACCGGCAGGCTGATGGCGATGCCGATGTATACCTGGAGAATATTGCATTTGTCTATATGGGGTATGATGCTTTCCCCACAAAAGCGTATGCTAAGCATTTGGTGGAGATTGGGAAGATTTCTTTTGACTCATTGGTTGAAGACATGGAAGAATCCGATGACGTTGAAGGTGAAAGCGGAATTTCTTCTGCGTTTCTCCGGCTTGGAAGAAGTCTCCCGGATGAGCTTGGAAGCGATATTTTAAGCGCCTATTTTGCAAATGTATCCGATGAGGATATGCGGGAGTTGATGCCGTATACGACTATGGTCATAAAAACTATTGATGGTGGCGGACTTGACCATGAGGATCAGATCGCGAAAGCACTTGACTATGACTACTCGGCAATCATTGACAGAGATTCGATCGCCGGCCTTGCAAGGCTTGACAGTGAGATTTCCCAGCATCAGGCATTTTCCTTTATCTTCATGCTGCTTTTCATAGGAATCGCCGTGCTGGTGATCGCAACATCTATGAAGCGTATGGTGGAGAAACAGCGGGTGCAGATCGGAACGCTGAATGCCATGGGCATGAAGCGGGGAAAGATCATGCGTCATTATGTCAGTTTCAGCCTGATCGTTTCATTCTTTGGAAGTATTGTGGGAATGCTTGTGGGACAGTACTTTGGTATGCCATATATGCTGAGTATTTTTTCACAGATGTATATTGTGCCCGGCAGAAAGAATGAGTGGAGCATACTTTATCTGTTTCTGATTCTTGTCATTACGGGTATATGTGCGGCGGCTGCTTACTTTAGCTGCCTGGCAATCTTAAAGATTCAGCCGGCAGAGGCACTTCGACCTGCACCTCCGAAACAGGGCAAGAACTGTATTTTCGAAAAATTACCGTTCTGGGGTAAGCTGTCATTTTCCGCACAATACAACCTGCGGGACATTTCCAGGGGAAAGCTTCGCTCTTTCATGGCGGTGGTCGGCTGCGCGGTAGGCATGTGCCTGATGGTGTATGGAACGGCCTGCAATGGTCTTCTGGATGATATGCTGGAGACTTCTTACGAAAAATCCATGCCGGCTGCATATCAGATGAAGTTAAATGAAGACGCCACGGCTGAGGTGATAGATCAGGTGGCAGAGGAGACAGACGCAGAGCTTATCATGAATGATGCGGTGGAGGTCTCACTCGATGCAAAGGCGGCATCCGCCGATAAAAAGAAGGGGATCATCACAGTCTTAGACGGGGAAGGACTTTACAATCTGCTGGATGTAAACAACGAGATCGCAAATATTCCTGAAGGGACGATTGGCGTCAGCCGGAAGTTCGCAGAAGCGTTTGATGTGGAAGTGGGAGATACCATCTGCTGGCATTTGTACGATAAAAATGACTGGTATGAATCAAAGGTTGGTATGATCTATCGAAGCTCAGAGACGCAGGGCATCGCTATGGGGCGGGACCTGTATGAAAGTTATGGACTCTCATTTGAACCGACGCTCTTAGCTTCCGATACAGACCTTTCATCATATGAAAATGAGTCCTATGTCACCAGTATCACAACCAAGGAAGAAACCATTGAGGCATTTAAGAAGAGCATGGAGATCGTGGATGTGCTGATCTACTTCATGATCGTGGTCTCTGCAATGCTGATCGTTGTGGTACTCTATAACTCAGGCTCCCTTTCTTTTAACGAGAGAGTGAAGGAATTGGCGACCCTTAAGGTGATTGGCTTCCAGAGCAGTCAGATCCGGAAAATGATGTCTGAACAGAATCTGTGGTTGTCCATTGTGGGCATTCTACTGGGGGCGCCTTTTGGAAAGAGTACATTTACGGCGATGATGAACAGTAACGGTGAGAATTTTGACTACTTGTTTAACATCAGACCAAGCGCCTACATAGAAGCTGCGATATTTGTCATGGCGGTATCTGTATTGGTAGGATTTATGTTCTCTAAACGGATTAAAAAACTGAACATGGTAGAAGTACTGAAGGGTGTGGAATAAATATAACTTTCAAATTATATTTATTATATGCTATTATGTATTTGATATTATAAGAGATAGACCTCTACAATGAATTAAAAGAAGACTTACAACGTGACGTCGATAGTTGCGTTAACGTGGTTTTAAACAGTTGTGGAGGTTTTATCATGTGTGTGGAGAAAAATGGAAAAGAGTACCGGGTAGAGAGTGATTCCATTGGCAAAAAAGATGTGCCTGAGCATGTATATTACGGAGTCCAGACCCTGCGGGCAGCCGAAAATTTTCATATTACAGGACTTACGATGCACCCGGAGATCATCAACAGTCTGGCTTATATTAAAAAGGCAGCGGCTATCACCAATGTGGAGGTTGGCGTGCTGGATAAGGCTATCGGTGGAGCAATCGTGAAGGCTTGTGATGAAATCCTCGATGGAAAGCTTCGAAAGGATTTTATCGTGGACCCGATTCAGGGAGGAGCCGGGACCTCTATCAATATGAATGCCAACGAGGTGATCGCCAATCGTGCCATTGAGATATTAGGTGGGGAAAAGGGCGATTATGAAGTGGTCCATCCCAATGATCATGTCAACTGTGGGCAGTCGACCAACGATGTGATTCCGACGGCCGGTAAGATGACTTCCCTTCGCCTGCTGGAGAAGCTTAAGGCTGAGCTGACCCGCCTTTCCAGAGAACTTGAGAAAAAGGCGGAGGAGTTCGACCATGTGATCAAGATGGGCCGTACCCAGATGCAGGATGCTGTGCCTATCCGCCTAGGGCAGGAGTTTAAGGCCTATGCGGTGGCTATCAAGCGGGATGTGAGACGTATGGAGATCGCCATGGATGAGATGCGCACCTTAAACATGGGCGGTACAGCTGTGGGAACCGGTATCAATGCAGATGCAAATTATCTGAAGCGGATCGTGCCGAATCTTTCGGAAGTGGCAGATATGGATTTTGTGCAGGCATTTGACCTGATCGATTCCACCCAGAATCTGGATTCTTTTGTCTCTGTTTCCGGTGCAGTCAAGGCATGCGCAGTGACACTTTCTAAGATGGCAAATGACTTGCGGCTTATGTCATCCGGACCGAGAGCCGGCTTTAACGAGATCAATCTGCCGGCGAAGCAGAATGGGTCGTCTATCATGCCTGGAAAAGTCAATCCGGTCATTCCGGAGGTGGTAAATCAGGTGGCCTTTTATGTAATGGGAAATGATATGACCATCACAATGGCGGCAGAGGCCGGACAGCTGGAGTTGAATGCCTTTGAGCCGATCATTTTCTACTGCATTTTCCAGTCCATCGATATGCTCGCGTATGCGGTACACACATTTGTAGATAACTGTATCGTGGGAATCACGGCAAATGAAGAGCGGTGCCGTTTCCTGGTGGAAAATTCCGTGGGAATCATCACGGCTATTTGTCCGTATGTAGGATATCAGAAAGCAGCAGCGATCGCTAAACGCGCCATGGCAACCGGTGAGTCGGTACGCACGCTTATTTTGGAAGAGAAACTTATGGATCCGGAGACTTTAGAGGAAATTTTGGAACCGATGCACATGACAGAGCCTGGAATCCTGGCTAAAGGAAAAAGAAGGAAATAAGCATCGCAAAGTAAGCGGAGAAGGAAGCAAAGAAAAATGTTCAGTAATCTGCGTTATATTTACGAAGTCTATAAAGAAAGCAGTTTTTCAAAGGCTGCTCAGAATCTATACATTTCACAGCCGTCTTTAAGTGCAGTGGTGAAGCGGACGGAGAATAAGGTGGGAGTGCCTTTGTTTGACAGGAGCACCAATCCGATCCGCTTGACAGAAGCCGGGAAGGAGTACATCAAGGTGGCGGAGAAGATCATGGACTTAGAAGAGGGGTATGCCGGATATGTGGGCAGCTTAAACGGCCTTAAGACCGGACGTATCCGTATCGGAGGGACTTACCTTTATTCGGTGTTTGTGCTTCCGACTACCATTTACCGGTTCCATGAAATGTATCCCAACATCCAGATTGATGTGATCGAGGGACATACAGATCAGCTGGAGGAGATGCTCTCGGAAGGAGAGCTTGACCTGATCGTGGATAACTATCCTATGGACAGTGTGATCTACGAAAAGAAATTTTTGTGTAAGGAGCGGATCTTATTGGCGGTTCCTGCAAGCTATAAAAGCAATGAACCGGCAAAAAAATGGAGTCTTACTGCTCAGGATATCATGGATGACAGACACTATGATCCAAAAGTCCCGGGAGTGCCTTTATCTATTTTCTCGGAAGACCCGTTTGTTGTACTTCGCATCCACAATGATACCAGAAGCCGGGTAGATAAAATCTGTAAGCGTGTTGGGTTCAACCCTAAGATTTCGCTTAAATTGGACCAGATGATGATGACGTATCGTTTGACAGAACAGCAGAAGGGAGCTGCATTTGTAAGTGATACGGTGGTCAAGAACCAGACGCCTACGGATCAGGTGGTTTATTATAAGATCGATGATCCTGCGGCGGAGCGGGAAGTGAATTTTTATTACAAACGAAGCAAATATTTTACCAAGGCTATGGGGGAGTTTATCACTCTGGCCGGGGAAATGCAATAAACCAAGGGGAGATGCCGGTGCATCTTCCCTTGATTTTACTTGCGGTATTAAAAGTTCATCTGTATAATAGAAAGGTAGGACTTTTATAAGGGATAGTAGGTCTCCGCAGAGCTTAAGGAGAATGGAAACGAGGAATAATGGAAAATAATACGAAAGAAAATAAGATGGGAACTATGCCTGTCAACAAGCTGCTCATCAGCATGGCTTTGCCGATGATGATCTCCATGCTTGTACAGGCGCTGTACAATGTGGTGGACAGTATTTTTGTGTCCCGCATATGTGAGGATGCGCTGACAGCCGTATCCATGGCATTTCCGATGCAGAATCTTTTGATCGGCCTGGCATCCGGTATCGGTGTCGGCACCAATGCGCTCTTGTCAAGAAGTTTAGGAGAGAAAAAACAGGATATGGCCAATAAGGTGGCCATGCAAGGTGTATTCCTTGCCATTGTCAGTTATTTCCTTTTCCTTGTACTTGGTCTGACGATTGCCAGAACATTTTTTGTATTGCAGGATGCGTCAGATGTGATCGCAGATTATGGACACGATTATCTTTCCGTCATTATGATCTGCAGCTTCGGTGTATTTATGCAGGTGATCTTTGAACGGTTGCTGCAGGGAACCGGAAGAACCCTGTATACCATGTACACCCAGGGCCTTGGTGCGATCATCAATATCATCCTGGACCCGATCATGATCTTTGGTCTTCTCGGCTGTCCGAAGATGGGAATCGCAGGCGCTGCCATTGCAACGGTGATCGGACAGACAGTAGCCGGAATCCTGGCACTTATTTTTAACATAAAGAAGAATGATGATATTCAGCTTTCTTTAAAGAGGATCGTTCCCAATGGCAGGATCCTTGCCAATATCCTAAAGATTGGTATTCCATCGGTGATCATGGTGGCCATCGGGTCGGTGATGACATTCTCGGTCAACAAGATCCTTGTGGTATTTACTTCAACGGCGGTTGCAGTGTTTGGCATTTACTTTAAGCTGCAGAGTTTCTGCTTTATGCCGGTGTTTGGACTGAACAATGCCATGGTACCTATCGTGGCTTTTAACTATGGAGCAAGACAGCCGGAGCGTATGATCAAGACAAGAAAGCTTGCCATCGTCTACGCGGAATGTCTGATGATCGCAGCTATGCTGGTGGCTATGCTGATCCCGGACAAGCTTCTGCTTTTATTCGATGCATCTGAGAATATGCTTTCCATCGGAATGCCGGCGCTTCGTATTATGACCATTGCTTTTATATTTGCAGGTTTCTGTATTATCACTTCGTCATTTTTCCAGGCGCTGGAGTTCAGTGTGTACAGTATGATGATCTCATTTACAAGACAGATTGTATTTCTGGTTCCTTTGGCGTATATTTTTTCCAAGACAGGCAGCCTGAACATGGTATGGCTTGCATGGCCCCTTGCGGAGCTCGCTTCGGTGGCGCTTTGTCTGTTCTACATGAGAAGGGTGAACAGGACTGTCATTGCGCCATTGTATGAAAAAGGTAGCAATAGTAACAACTAATAGATATAGATTTTTAGAAAAGGATGTGATTTATCATGACAAAGGTAAATATTATTTCAGGCTTTTTGGGAGCCGGTAAAACCACATTTATCAAGGAATTGATTGAAAAGGTATGGGCAGGACAGAAACTGGTGCTGATCGAGAATGAGTTCGGTGAGATCGGTATCGATGGCGGATTTTTGAAGGATGCAGGCATCAATATCACAGAGATGAACTCCGGATGTATCTGCTGTACACTGGTCGGTGATTTCACAACAGCCCTGCAGAAGGTACTGGAAGAGTATCAGCCGGACCGCGTACTTATTGAGCCTTCCGGTGTCGGTAAGCTCTCTGACATTGTAGTGGCAGTTGAGGATGTCAAAAAAGTGGCTACGATTGAAATCGAGGGCCGCATCACTGTGGTTGATGGTAAGAAAGCCCGGATGTATATGAAGAATTTTGGCGAGTTCTTTAATGATCAGGTGGAGAATGCCACAACGATCGTTGTCAGCCGTACACAGATGATGACGGACGAGAAGGTAGAAGCCTGCGTGCATATGCTCCGTGAGCACAACGCTGAAGCCACCATTATTTCCACACCTTGGGAACAGCTTAGCGGTGAGGCAATTGCAAGAGCTTTCGCTCATGGATCAGAAATCGAGGACATTTTCGCAAAAGAGCATCATCATGAGCACCATCATCATGACCACGATCATGATCACGAACACGAACATCACAACGACCATGACCATCATCATGAGCACGACCATGAACATCACCATGAGGGCTGTCACCATGAGCATGAGCACGACCATGACCACGAACATGAGCACCATCATGACCATGAACATCATGAGCATCACTATGATGAGAATGGTGTTTGCAGCTGCGGACATCACCATGACCATGATCACCACCATCATCATGCAGATGACATTTTTACAAGCTGGGGCAAGGAGACGGCTCACAAATATACCGATGAGGAGCTTTCTCTGATCCTCTCAGAACTTTCTGAGAAAGAGGATTATGGCACCATCCTTCGCTCGAAGGGAATCATTGCCATGGCAGACGGCACCTGGAAACAGTTTGACCTGGTACCGGGCGAGTATGAGATGCGTGAGGGTGAAGCAGATTACACAGGCCGTCTTGTTGTGATCGGCTGTGATCTTGTGGAAGAGAAACTGATGGAGTTATTCCATATTTAATACGGACTGAGAGGTATTTCACGTGAGAATGAGAAGAACTCCGGTGTATATCATTACCGGATTTTTAGACAGTGGAAAGACAACTTTGGTAAAAGAGACACTGATGATGCAGGAGTGGATCGAGCCGGGACTTACCCTTCTTGTCACCTGTGAGGAAGGCGAGGAAGAGTATTCCGATGTCTATTTAAAAACCCATGACATGGTGCATGTGGAGGTGGAGGATGAGAGTGAACTGAACTCCAGATTCTTTGAGGATCTGGAGAAGCAGTATCATCCGGTGCAGGTTGTCATCGAGTACAACGGTATGTGGAAATTAGAAGATCTGATCACCATTAAGTATCCGCGCATCTGGGAATGCCAGGGCATTTACTCGACGGTAAACGGCACTACTTTGGATATGTATCTTATGAATATGAGAAATGTGATGATGGAGCAGCTGACGGATTCGGAGCTGATCATCATCAATCGCTGCCCGGAAGGGCTGAATCGTTCCGGTTTCCGCCGGGCCGTGAAAGTGCAGAATCCCATGGCACAGCTTATTTTCGAGGATATGGAAGGCCAGATCATTCCACAGTCAGAGGAAGATCTGCCATATGATATCAAGGCGGACGTGATCGAAATCGAGGATGATGATTTCGGCATCTTTTATGTAGATGCCTATGAGAACCCGGCGCATTACATTGGAAAAACGGTTTCTTTTAAAGCCCTTTCCCACAAGCCGAGAGGCTTAAGGGGACAGGTGTTTTTGCCGCTTCGCAAGATCATGACCTGTTGTGCGGATGATGTGCGTTTTTATGGCTATCCGTGCAAATATCCGGCCACTGTCCAGGTGCCGCTTAAACAGTGGATCAAACTGACAGCGGAATTTAAATTTGAGGATTCATCCCTCTATCAGGAGGGCGGCGAGCAGCCGGTTCTGTACTTAAAGCAGATTGAAAAATGTGCGCCGCCGAAGAATGACATTGCATATCTAGGATAAATATCAGATGGGGGATTTGGTATGGATCGAGAGGATATCAGATATCAGACATATGTGAAGATCTTGGAGGAGGAGCTGGTTCCTGCCATGGGGTGTACGGAACCTATCGCCTTGGCCTATGCGGCTGCAAAAGCAAGGGAGGTTTTAGGCGCACTTCCTGAGAAGATTTCATTACAGGTAAGCGGAAGCATCATTAAAAATGTAAAGAGTGTGATCGTTCCCAACACCAACCATTTGAAAGGTCTTGAGGCAGCTGCTGTTGCAGGTGTGATCGCCGGTGATCCGGACAAAGAATTAGAAGTGATCGCCGATGTGACGGAGGAAGAACGCCAGGAGATGACGCACTATTTAGAGCAGGTGCAGATTGACATTGAGCATATCGAGAACGGACATGTCTTTGATATTATCGTGACGGAGCATGCGGGTGAGTCCTATGCCCGCGTACACATTTGCGATTACCACACCAACATTGTGGGAATCGTCAAAGACGATGCGGTTGTATATCAAGCAAAAGTGGAGAAGGAGACGGGACGTGATGAGGCAAGTGCCGACAGGTCTCTGCTTTCTATTGAGGGTATTTGGGATTTTGCCAATTCTGTTGATACACGGGATGTAAAACAGGTATTGGAGCGCCAGATCCGTTATAATACAGCAATCGCTGAGGAAGGGCTTCTTGGCGATTACGGCGCCAATATCGGAAGCGTGCTTTTAAAATCTTTTGGCCCTGGCGTAGAAAACCGTGCAAAGGCAAAGGCGGCAGCAGGATCTGATGCCAGAATGAACGGATGCGAACTCCCGGTTGTCATCAATTCCGGCAGCGGCAATCAGGGAATCACCTGTTCCGTGCCTCTTATTGAATATGCGAAAGAGTTAAACTGTGGCAAGGAAAAGCTCTACCGGGCGCTCTGCATTTCCAATCTCATTGCCATTCATGAGAAAAATGGGATTGGCACTCTGTCGGCTTACTGCGGAGCTGTGAGCGCAGGAGCGGGAGCAGGCGCAGGCATCGCTTACCTTAATGGGGGCGACTATGAGGCGGTCATTCATACGGTGGTGAATACATTGGCTATTGTTTCCGGCATTGTATGTGACGGAGCAAAAGCGTCCTGTGCAGCTAAGATCGCTTCTTCCATTGATGCTGCGATCCTTAGCTATTATATGTACATGAACGGACAGGAATTTAAAGGTGGAGACGGTATTGTAGTAAAAGGTATTGAATCTACCATTAAGAATATCGGTCAGCTGGGCCGGGAAGGCATGAAGGCGACCAACGAGGAGATCATCCGCATGATGATCAAGCAATAAAGGAGGTTACTATGGGAATTTATGAAGAATTGCAGGCCCGCGGCCTGATCGCGCAGGTGACAGACGAGGCCAGGGTAAGAGAACTGGTTAACAGTGGACAGGCAACATTTTATATTGGATTTGACCCAACGGCAGATTCACTGCATGTAGGACATTTCATGGCACTTTGCCTTATGAAGAGACTGCAGGAAGCAGGCAATAAGCCGATTGCTCTTCTTGGTGGCGGAACCGGTATGATCGGGGATCCATCCGGGAAGACGGATATGCGTAAAATGATGACCAAGGAGACGATTCAGCACAACATTGACTGTTTTAAGAAGCAAATGAGCCGTTTCATTGACTTTTCGGACGGCAAGGCTTTGATGGTCAACAATGCGGACTGGCTGATGGACTTAAACTATATTGAAGTGCTGCGTGAGGTGGGACCGTACTTTTCTGTTAACAACATGCTTCGCGCTGAGTGTTACAAGCAGCGAATGGAGAAAGGGCTTTCATTCCTGGAGTTTAACTACATGATCATGCAGAGTTATGATTTCTATGTACTGTATCAGAAATACGGATGCAATCTGCAGTTTGGCGGAGACGACCAGTGGAGCAACATGTTAGGAGGCCGTGAGCTGATCCGTAAGAAAATGGGATTGGAGGAGTCTGAAGCGAAAGCGCAGGCAATGACGATCACACTGCTTCTTAACTCTGAGGGGAAAAAGATGGGCAAGACTGTCAGCGGCGCTGTATGGCTTGACCCTGAGAAGACTTCTCCTTACGATTTCTATCAGTACTGGAGAAATGTAGATGACGCAGATGTATTGAAGTGCATCCGTATGCTTACATTCCTTCCGTTGGAAGAAATCGATAAGATGGATACCTGGGAAGGTGCGGAGCTGAATAAAGCCAAAGAAATCCTGGCCTATGAGCTTACAAAGCTTGTACATGGGGAAGAGGAAGCAGAGAAGGCGCAGGCTGCTGCAAAGGCAATCTTCAGCCAGGGGTCTGCGGCTGATATGCCAAAGACAGAAATTGAGGAAACAGATCTTCGCGATGGCAAGGCAGATATCCTGACGATCCTTTGCAAGACAGGACTGGTAACCTCCAGAGCCGAAGCCCGTCGTGCGGTACAGCAGGGTGGCGTCACCGTTAATGGTGAGAAGGTGACAGATCCATTTACAGCCTACACACCGGAAGATCTTAAAGGTGATGGAATCGTGCTGAAAAAGGGAAAGAAGAATTTCCGCAAGATCACCATGGCATAAGTGTGCGATAACTGATAAGGAGGACCGGTGGCTTTGCTATCGGTCCTGTGATATAAAAGGAGAGATAAAGATGGCATTTAAAGAAATTGCAATTGATACATTGAGTTTTAATCCTTTTGAGAAGATCAGCAAGCAGTGGATGCTGATCACTGCAGGGGATGAGAAAAAATCAAATACTATGACAGCCAGCTGGGGCGGCGTAGGTATCATGTGGGGAAAACCGGTAGCTACTGCTTATATCCGTCCGCAGCGGACAACAAAAGCGTTTGTTGACCCGGCAGATACATTTACCCTGTCATTTCTCCCGGAGGAGCAGAGAAAAGCGCTGAAGCTTGCAGGAAGTATCAGTGGTAAGGATGTTGAGGACAAATGGGCAGAATGCGGACTGACGCCACTCCCCATTGAGGGAACAACAGCAGTTAAAGAAGCAGAGATGATCTTTGTGTGCAAGAAGCTTTACGCACAGGATATGAAGCCGGAGTGTTTTGTCACACCGGAGGAAGATGAAAAATGGTATCCGACCAAAGACTATCACACCATGTATATCGCTGAGATCGTCAAAGTGCTGGTTCGGGAATGATTGAAGCCATATCCGCAGGAAGGGGCGCAACAAATTCCATCCATTCACCTGTGATGGGATGTGCAAATGCCATGCGGTAGGAATGCAGGGCCTGGCGGGAGATAAGCTCCATGTCCGGATTGTACAGATAATCACCGATAAGCGGATAGCCAAGATATTTCATATGGACACGGATCTGATGGGTGCGGCCTGTCTCCAGAGTAAGGGAGATTAAGCTGTGCCCATTTTCTGTTTTATAGGAAAGACCACCTCCGTCGATCTCTTTGATCTCATTGGTGACGGGGAAAACGCCGGTTGCGTCTGGCATCTCTGCCACCACCCGGTAGTGTGTACGGGCCTTTTCTCCGGACTCAAAATCAATGCAGCGCATAATAATGCTTTCACCGCATCTTGCGATAGGAGCATCGATGACGCCCTCTTTTTGAGGAAGAATGCCTTTTACGATGGCGCGGTATTCCCTATGTACTTTCCGGTCTCTTGTCATGCAGGACAAAATATTGCCCGCGACCAGGTGCTTGGCAACCACCGTAAGACCGGAAGTGTCCCGATCCAGCCGGTTACAGCAGCGGAAGATAAATGGCTTTCCCTGGGACTGGTAGTAGTAGGCCAGGGCATTTGCCATGGAATTGTCATAATTCTTTAAAGACGGATGAATAGGCATCCCGGCAGGTTTGTCGATGACGATGATATCTTCATCTTCGTAAATGATGGAAAGGGGTATGTTGACCGGGGGGATTTTCTTAGAACTTTCCTGCTCCTGAATGCAAATGGATAGAGTATCTCCTTCTTTCACAGTCTGACGCATATAGACATGCTCTCCGTTTAAAAGTACACTTTTCTCCATGCGTTTGATCTCTGTTAAATTCTGATAGGAATACCCGCGGCGCCTTAAGTACTGTTCAATGCGAAGACCTGTATCCGCCTCGGTGATCAAGTAGTCAATCTGTCTGTTCATTTGCTTTTCACCCTTAAATTCGATAAGATGATTATAGCATTTTAGATAAGGAGGCGGCAATCGTGGACACGATTCTTTCAACCTTGTGCTACATAGAAAAAGATGACAGTTATCTGATGCTGCATCGCACAGTGAAGAAACATGATGTGAATAAGGATAAATGGATCGGAGTGGGCGGTCACTTTGAGGCGAATGAAAGTCCGGATGAGTGTATGCTTCGGGAAGTGAAAGAGGAGACAGGGTACACGCTTACAGATTTTAAGTTCCGCGGCATTGTCACATTTATCTCTGAGAAGGATCCGACGGAATACATGCATCTTTATACGGCCACCGGATATACGGGAGAAGCGATCGCCTGCGATGAAGGGGAGCTTGCCTGGGTTCATAAGGACGCAGTCTGGGATCTGAATCTTTGGGAAGGGGATAAGATTTTCTTTCGCCTCTTAAATGAGAGAGAAGATTTCTTCTCGCTGAAGCTTTTTTATAGTAAGAATGGTACTCTTCTTGGAGCCTGGCTAGACGGAAAAGAAATGGAGCTGTTTGATATTGTGGACGAGGAGGGGGAAAAGACCGGTATTGTGCGGGAACGAGGGGTTGCCCACCTTGATGGGAGCCTGCATCTGACTGTTCACACCTGGATCATCAGACCAAACAAAAAGAGCGGATTTGATGTGCTTCTGCAGAAACGAAGTGCTACGAAGGATTCCAACCCGGGGTGCTATGATATTTCTTCAGCGGGACATGTAAGTGCCGGAGATGAACTTTTGCCGGCGGCGAGAAGGGAACTTTATGAGGAACTGGGAATCGAGGCATCCGAGGCGGATTTTTCCTATGTGGGCGTACATTTCGGCCAGTATGAGGCCGTCTTTCACGGCAAACCTTTCAGGGATTATGAAAGGAGCAGCGTATATATTTATCAAAAACCTGTAGATATCGACCGGCTGAAACTTCAGGAAGAGGAAGTAGAGTCGGTTTGCTGGATGGACTATGGAGAGTGCCTTTCAAAGATTCGGGATAAAAGCCTTGATTCCTGCATATACGAGGAAGAATTCCGGATGGTCGGAGCGTATCTGGGTATGAAATAAAAAACGCCGTTTTGCATAGAAAGGTTATGTGTTATAATAAAGAGTAATGTAATGAATTTTCAGGAGGAGAAGATATGAAAAAAAGAGTTGTGGTTGCATTGGGACACCGGGCACTTGGAACAACGCTTCCGGAGCAGTATGAGGCTGCCAAGAAGACCTCGAAAGTGATCGCTGATCTGGTGGAAGCCGACTATCAGGTGGCTATCACCCACAGCAACGCACCCCAGGTGGGAATGATCCATACGGCACTTTATGATTTCGGCAGGAACCATAAGGATTTTACTTCTGCCCCCATGTCTGTATGCTCAGCCATGAGCCAGGGGTATATCGGCTATGACCTGCAGAACCACATCCGGGAAGAGCTTTTGGACCGAGGCATTTACCGCACTGTCAGCACAATCTTAACACAGGTTGTGGTAGATCCTTATGATGAAGCTTTTTACAGACCTACCAAGGTTCTTGGGAAGTTCCTCACTAAGGAAGAGGCTGAGGTTGAGCGGGAGAAGGGCAACTTCGTGATTGAGGAGCCGGGACTTGGTTTCAGACGCATCGTATCCTCTCCAAATCCTGTTTCTATTGTAGAGATCGACGCCATCAAAGCACTTTTGGATGCGGATCAGGTTGTGATCGCTTGCGGCGGCGGAGGAATTCCGGTGCTTGAGCAGGACAATCATTTAAAAGGCGCGTCTGCAGTTATCGAGAAGGATTTGACGGCCGGAAAGTTAGCAGAAGAAATCGATGCTGATGAGCTGATCATTTTGACCAGTGTTGAAAAAGTGAAGATCAACATGGGAAGACCGGAAGAGGAAGAGCTTGGCGCGATTTCTGTAGAGGATGCAAAAGCTTACATGGAACAGGGCCATTTTGGTGTTTATAACATGCTTCCGAAGTTTCAGGCTGCCGTTTCCTTTATCGAGGAAAAGCCCGGCAGAGTGGCAAGGATCACTTCGTTTGAGAAGCTGAAAGAAGCACTTGCGGGAGAAACAGGAACGATCATTCAGTAACAGATTAGATAATAAGGGGTAAAAAATCATGAAATGTCCATATTGTATGAATCCAGATACCAAGGTTATTGATTCCAGACCGGCAGATGACGGGTCATCCATCCGCCGCCGTCGGCTTTGTGATGTGTGCGGGAAACGTTTCACAACTTATGAGAAGGTGGAGACGATTCCGCTTCTTGTGATCAAGAAAGACAGTACCAGAGAGAAATTTGAGCGGGCTAAGATCGAATCGGGTGTGCTCAGAGCCTGCTATAAGCGCCCGGTTTCCACAGAGAAGATCCAGCAGGCCATCAATGACATTGAGACAAAGGTCTACAGCTTAGAGGAAAAAGAAATCCCAAGCTCTGAGATCGGTGAGATCGTCATGGATGAATTGAAAAATTTGGACGAGGTCGCTTATGTGCGATTTGCGTCTGTGTATCGGGAATTCAAGGATGTCAACACATTTATGGATGAGTTGAAGAAGATCCTGGATAAATAAGGTGTGACATGACAAATTATAAGATGATTATTTCTTATGATGGCGGCCGTTACGAGGGATGGGCCAGAAAGGTGACCAATGATTCCACCATCCAGGCTGTGATGGAACGAGCCATCGGTAAGATTGTAGGATACCGTGTCCGGGTGGACGGCGCCAGCAAGACAGACGAAGGAGTGCATGCCAGAGGACAGGTGGCAAGTGTCCTTCTGATGAAGGAGTACGATCCGAAAGAATTGATGGATCACTTGAACCGCGCCCTGCCGGATGATATCCGTGTGCTGGAAGTGGAGATGGAGCGTGAAAGCTTCAATGCCTGGAGCAGTGCAAAGGGAAAAAAGTATGAATATTACATAGATTGCAGGGAGAAACCGGACGTTTTTTCAAGGCGTTATTGTTTCCATTATCCCAGGAAGCTTGACATTGAGGCGATGCGGGAAGCAGCTGAGCTGATTATCGGTCCCAGGGATTTCACAAGTTTTACAGATGATGCAAACTGTGAAGATCCGGTGACGAGAATCACCAATATCAAGATCGTCAGCACCGGGGAGAAAGTGCGGATCACGTACTATGGCACCCGATTTTTGAATAATATGATCGGCATTATGACGGGTACACTTTTGGAGGTGGGGACCGGAGAGCGGCAGATTTCTTCCATTCCGGTGATCATCAATGCGCAAGATCGTGGCGCAGCAGGATTTTTAGCTCCGGCAAGAGGAATATTTTTGCGTAAGGTCTACTATTAGACTTTGCCGTACAGGAGAATCATATGAAATTTATTTCGTGGAATGTAAATGGAATCAGAGCTTGCGTGGGAAAAGGATTTGAAGACTTTTTCCATCAGATCGATGCAGATATTTTCTGCATCCAGGAGTCGAAGATGCAGGCAGGCCAGTTAGAACTTGACTTTCCGGGTTATCATCAGTACTGGAATTATGCGGAGAAAAAGGGATATTCAGGAACTGCTGTCTTTACTAAGGAAGAACCGCTTTGCGTATCTTACGGAATCGGGATAGAAGAGCATGACCACGAAGGCCGTGTGATCACATTGGAATACCCGGAGTTTTATTTCGTGACAGTCTATACACCCAATTCCCAGAATGAACTGGCGAGACTTCCTTACCGTATGCGGTGGGAGGATGATTTTCTCTCTTACTTAAAAGGCCTGGAGGAAAAGAAACCAGTCGTATTCTGCGGGGATCTGAATGTGGCTCATCAGGAGATCGACTTAAAGAATCCTAAGACAAATCGTAAGAACGCAGGGTTTACGGACGAGGAGAGAGGAAAGTTCAGCGCTCTTTTAGAGGCTGGGTTTGTGGACACTTTCCGCTATTTCTATCCGGATGTGACAGGTATTTATTCCTGGTGGTCGTACCGCTTCCGCGCCAGAGAGAAGAATGCAGGATGGCGTATTGACTATTTCTGTGTATCAGAGTGTTTAAAAGACAGGCTTGTGGATGCAAAGATCCACACAGAAGTGTTCGGCTCGGATCACTGCCCCATTGAGCTTGAGATGAAATAAAACGATTGAATATACAACAATACAAAAAGGGAAACAGAAATGTCACTTCTGTTTCCCTTTTTCGCGTAACATCGGATGGTTATTCAATCGATCTGCTCTACTTCGTTCCCTTTAAAATCGGTGAAAGCCGCTTATATACGATAAAAGTGATCACAACGCTGAACAGGCCTTTGACAAACGTGAACGGTGCATTGAACACGATGAGGCACTGCAAGATACTCTTGACTCCGGGGATGATCGCCTGATAAGCAGCTAAGATCACGTCCTTTGGCATGAAATTATAATACAGTGGATATACCAGAAAATGATTGGTGGCAATACTTAAGATACCCATGGCAGCTGCTCCGATAAGAGATCCTATGAGAGCACTTGTGCGGTTCTTTTTCACCTTGTACATAACGCCCGCAACGCCTACAAATATGGCTCCCAAAAGGAAGTTGGACAACTCACCCACACCGGCGGTTGTCGTGATGGTCAAATGGATCAGATTCTTGATCAGGCAGATCACGATGCCTGCCACCGGCCCGTAGGCGAAGGCGCCGATCAGTGCCGGAAGCTCGGATAAGTCCATCTTGATAAATGTAGGCATAAAGGGGACTGAAAAATCAAAAAACATGAGAATGTAGGCAATGGCTGCAAGCATGGCTGTTCCTGTCATGATGCGGATCTTGCCGGTTGATGAGGGTGATTTTTTGGTTTCTGAGTTGCTCATAGTATTACCTCCTAAAATGAATCGATATGACTGATTCTTCCGGAAGAATAAAAAAACTCCCAAATATAGCATTCGGGAGTTTGGTGATCGTTCATTCATTCATCTTCTCACATCCAGACTATACTGTCGGTACCGGAATCACACCGGTTCGGCCTGCCCTTAGCAGGTTCGCGGACTGATAAGTATGCAACTTAAATACCGCCGGTCGCGAATTTGAAACTTCATATGTAAGTGATCTGATGATCCACAAGACGCTGTATGAGTTTCAGCACGCTGCCCCGAAGAATCCATATCTTATTTTCAAATAGTACTCTAGCAGAGGATACAATATCTGTCAAGACGCATATGCAGATGCGTTTTTCTTGCGAAAATGAGGGATTTATGTTATAATTTCCGCTCGTGAATATGAGGCTTGGAGGCGAACAATAATGATTGATAGCTGGGAAATTACGATCCCGGAACTCTCCGGGGATGAGGAACGAAGAGTTTACGTGTATTTGCCAGATTATGTCGAAGAAAATCCGGAGGACCGCTATCCGGTATTGTATATGTTTGACGGACACAATCTGTTTTTTGACGAAGAGGCTACATACGGAACGAGCTGGCATTTGGGAGAATTCATGGAAGAGACCGGCTTGCCGCTTATTATCGCAGCTGTAGAATGCAGCCATGATCCGGAGAATGGAAGACTGCAGGAATATGCGCCGTTTTCTTTTTATGATCCTGCCTATGGCGGAATAGTCGCAAAAGGACCAAAGACGATGGAGTGGATGGTCAATGAGTTCAAACCGTACGTGGATGCGAACTACCCAACCTTGCCGGAGCGTGAGCATACATTTATTGCAGGAAGTTCCATGGGAGGCTTGATGAGCCTCTATGCAGTGCTTTCCTACAATGAGATATTTTCCGGAGCAGCAGCCCTTTCCCCGTCCATCTGGACAGCACCTGATCAGATTGAGAAGATGATAAAGAAGGCAAAGGTGCAGGAAGAGACGACCCTGTATCTGGATTATGGATCGGAGGAGCTAAAGGTAAGAGAAAATTACCGTATGGCAGAGCATTTCGGCTACTTTACATCGCTTCTGATCGAAAAAGGAATATTTGTCACATCCCGTATTGTACCTCACGGTGTCCATACGGAGAGCAACTGGGAGAAACAGATCCCGTATTTTATGGAGGCCCTTCTTTATCCGTTCCTGACAGGAGAAGAGGAAGATTGATAGGAGACTTTATGGAAACACATTATTACAAAGAATACAGCCAGTGCCTTTCCAAAGATGTGGAGTGGAAAGTGTACGGACACGCAGGAAGACCGGTGTTGTTCATCCCCTGCCAGGATGGCAGATTTTATGATTTTGAGAACTTTAAAATGACAGATGTATGGGCCCCGTGGATCGAGTCGGGACAGGTGATGGTATTTTCCATAGACACCATTGACCTGGAGACCTGGTCTGACAAGGGAGGCGATCCGAGATGGAGGATTGAGCGCTACGAGCAGTGGATTTCATATATCACAGAGGAAATGGTTCCGTTTATGAGATCCTATGTGAATGAGAGAAACGGATGGAATGGCAATCCCGGGGTGCTGGTATTTGGCGCAAGCCTGGGAGCAACCCATGCAGCAAACCTCTATCTTAGAAGACCGGATCTGTTTGACCGTGTGCTGGCATTAAGCGGTATCTACACGGCGGATTATGGATTTGACGGCTACATGGACGACCTGGTATATCAGAATTCACCGGTGCATTATATGGGTGGTATGCAAAAGGATCATGCATATATCGCACAGTACAACCGAAACAAAGGTGTGATCTGTGTAGGACAGGGAGCCTGGGAGCAGCCGGAAACCACAAGATGGCTGGATGGTATTTGCAAAAATCTTGGCATCAACATCTGGTTTGACTACTGGGGCTATGATTGTAACCACGACTGGGATTGGTGGTACAAGCAGGTGGTGTATTTCCTGCCTTACCTTTTAGAAAATTAGGACATAATTAATAAGACAATAAAAATATAAAAAACAACAAAAACAAAACCACAACAAAAGCGAAACAGCAAAGAAAAAAGAAGAACAAAAGAGAAAGAAAAAGGAACAAAAACATGAAGAATTTTATTTTTATCTCACCAAACTTCCCGACAAACTACTGGAATTTCTGCAAAGAGTTAAAGGACAACGGATTAAATGTTCTTGGCATCGGGGACTGCCCGTATGATAATCTGGCTCAGGAGCTTAAAGAGAATCTGCATGAGTATTACAAGGTGTCGAGCCTTGAGAATTATGATGAAGTATACCGTGCCGTTGCATTTTTCATTCACAAGTACGGCCGCATTGATTTCCTAGAGTCCAACAACGAGTATTGGCTTGAGCGAGATGCCCGTCTGCGTACGGACTTTAATATCACAAGCGGATTTAACACAAGTGATATTCCAAGGATCAAGTACAAATCCAAGATGAAAGAATATTATAAGGCAGTGGGAATCCCGGTGGCACGTTACTATCTGGTAGAGTCTTTGGAAGGCTGTAAGAAATTTATCGATGAAGTCGGTTATCCTGTCATTGCAAAGCCTGACAATGGCGTGGGTGCTTCCGATACGTGGAAGATCGCCAATGAAGAAGAGTTATCAACCTTCTATCAGTCACGCATGGAAGGCACTCTCTACATCATGGAGGAGTTCGTCAAAGGTGAGGTGAATTCCTATGATGCAATCATTGATTCAGAGGGCAATCCGATGTTTGAGAGCGGCAATGTTTCGCCGGTTTCTATCATGGATATTGTAAATGATAACGACAACTGTATTTTCTATATGGTCAAGAATCTTGCTGATGATGTGAGAAAAGCAGGACGCGCAACCGTTAAGAGCTTTGATGTAAAGAGCCGTTTCATTCATTTTGAGTTCTTCCGGCTGCTTGAGGATCAGGGAGACCTTGGAAAGAAGGGTGATGTGATCGGTCTCGAGGTCAATATGCGTCCATCCGGCGGTGTTTCTCCGGATATGCACAATTTTGCAAACAGTACCAACGTATACAAGGTCTGGGCTGACATGATCGCATTTGACAAATCGACAGTTCCGGAAGGCAAGCATGCATTTTGTGGTTATGCAGGAAGACGTAACGGCAAGGACTTTGTCATGAGCCACGAAGAAGTTATAGAGAAATATGCAGATAAGCTGAAAATGAATGCGCCTGTTGCAGATGCGCTTTCAGGTGCTATGGGCAACTACTGCTTCATCGGTAACTTTGACACCAAGGAAGAGATGGATGAATTCTACAAGAATGTGCTGGCCACAAAATAAGTGCTTACAGGATATGTAAGAAAACTTTAAAAGGAGGATATGGAAATGGTAAGAAAGATCGTGCATATAGATGAAGAAAAATGCAACGGCTGCGGCGCCTGTGCTGCGGCTTGCCATGAGGGCGCTATTGCTATGATCGATGGCAAGGCGCGGCTGATCCGTGATGATTATTGTGACGGAATGGGGGACTGCCTCCCGGAGTGTCCTGTCGGTGCAATCCATATCGAGGAGAGGGAATCCCTGCCTTACGATGCGGCTGCAGTGGCTGAAAATATGAAAAAGAAGGAAATCCGCGAGAAGGTAAAAGAAGGACTTGCAGGCGGATGTCCAGGCACACGAATGCGTCAGATGATGCGAAAGAAAGAGGAGCCTGAAACGGAGAAAGGAACTTCCGGGGCAGGCATATTTGCACAGACTTCGGAGCTTACCAACTGGCCTGTGCAGATCAAACTGGCACCGGTTCATGCTCCCTATTTTGAAGGGGCGAAGCTTCTGATCGCAGCAGACTGTACTGCGTATTCCTACGGAAATTTCCATCAGGAATTTATCCGCGGTAAGGTGACACTGATTGGATGCCCAAAGTTAGATGCAGTCAATTATGCAGAAAAATTGACGCAGATCATTGCGGAGAATAACATTAAATTTGTGACTGTTGTGCGGATGGAGGTGCCTTGCTGTGGCGGTTTGGAGTTTGCTGTAAAAGAAGCACTTAAAAACAGTGGCAAGATGATTCCGTGGCAGGTGGTGACAATCTCCATTGACGGACAGATCTTAGATGATTAAAGCAGGAGGAAAAAGAATGAGTTATATCAAAAACATGGAGCATGATACAGTAATGAATCTGGCAGAACAGGTGCAGGTAATGCCAGGACAGATCGTTTCAAAGACACTGGCCCAGAACACGGCTGTATCCATCACCTTATTTGCATTTGCCAAAGGAGAAGAGATCGGAACCCATGATTCGTCCGGAGATGCGATGGTAACAGTGTTGGAAGGATGTGGAAAATTCATCGTAGACGGAAAGGAACATTTGGTGCACGCAGGCGAAGTTCTCATTATGCCTGCAAAGGTCCCTCATTCTGTATATGGCGAGGAAGATTTCAAGTGGCTCCTTACCGTTGTGTTCCCTTGGTAATTGCTGCGCGCAGCGCATGAATGAAAAATGCCCCTGCGATAGTCGCGCAGATGTAGAGCAGGATGGTACCGTTATTGCCAAGATAAGGCGTGAACGAGCGGAATACCACCTGATTCATAGGGTAGAGGGGACTTATGTAAAACATATTGATGGTGCCTTTTGCGTAAAGGCCCACATTCAATGCAGTGGCGATGCAACAGCAGGCAAGATAAAGAAGCGCTGCACCTATAAAGGATGTGAAAAAGAGACTATGTGCCCAGGCTGTGGTCTCTTTTTTAGTACCGCCTGTTAGGATCCGGCCTGCATAGATGCCGATCAGGATCAGCGCAATGTGCCACAGATAAGAATGGATCGTCAGAACCGGAAGCGGATAGTGCATACCGCTTACGTCTGCGAAGGATAAGATGCCGCCCAGCAGACCGAAATCGGCAAGAAATGACAAAAGGGCAGATTCTGCCCTCTCGCCTGACACGAAAGGAAGTATGAGGCATACATACATAGGGATCGAACAGAGCTGAAATGGCAGATACCAGAAGTTATACTGCCCTTGATTCAGTTGGAAGGTCAGGGTGTACTGCTTTGCGATCTCGCTTGCAATAAGCACAAGACCGATGGTGAACAGATTTCTTTTATAAGCTTTCATAGCCTAATTATACACGGATGAAAATTTTTGTGCTATAATTCTTCTCAGTTGTCGGTTTATATCTGCAAGAAGACAATAAGTTAGGAATTGAGCAATTATGAAATTGAAAAATGGTCTGCTGTTGACCTTGACAGCATTTATCTGGGGTACGGCATTTGTAGCTCAAAGCGTGGGCATGGACTATCTGACGCCATTTCAGTTTAACGGCATCCGTTCTTATATGGGATCGCTGGTCTTAGTCCCGGTCATTCTTTTCATGAACCGGGGGCGGAAAGAAAAGACCTGGCAGCAGGCGAGCCTTAAGATGACATTACTTGCGGGGCTTTGCTGTGGAGTGATTCTTTTTACGGCAAGTTCGCTCCAGCAGTTTGGTGTCAGCATGACAACTGCCGGAAAAGCCGGATTTATCACGGCAACCTATATCGTGATCGTGCCGCTGTTGGGGTTGTTTATAAAAAAGAAAGTAGGTGTCAATGTCTGGATCGCGGAGGTCTTTGCACTGGCTGGTCTGTACCTGCTATGTATCAAGGAAGATTTCTCCATTGGCGGCGGTGATGTTTATGTATTTCTGTGCGCCATTGTATTTTCACTGCATATTCTTGCCATTGACTACTTTGTGCAGTATGTGGACGGGGTACTGTTATCCTGCATGCAGTTTTTCGTGAGCGCTGTTCTTTCCACAATTGCCATGGGAATCACCGATTTCCCACAGATAGCATATGTGAGGCTCGCCATCGTTCCCTTGCTCTATGCAGGCGTCCTGTCCTGCGGTGTGGCTTACACCCTGCAGATCGTGGGGCAAAAGGGTATGAATCCCACCATTGCATCACTGATCATGAGTCTGGAGTCAACCTTTTCTGTGATCGGCGGTGCCCTGATCTTACATGAGGCGATGTCTTTGAAAGAGGGACTGGGCTGTATTCTGATGTTTGTTGCTATCATGATGGCGCAGATACCTGGTGATCTGGTAAAGAAGGCATTTTTGAAAGGAGAAACCAATGGGAAATAATGAATTGATCGTTGCGATGACAGAGTTTTATACAGGAGATCCCAGGCAGATCCAGCATTTTCTGAAGGTGTTTGCATTTGCAAAAATGATCGGGGAAATAGAAGGACTAAACGAGAAGGAACAGATGATCCTTGAGACAGCTGCTATTGTACATGATATAGGCATCAAGCCAAGCCTTGAGAAATATGGCAACTGCAATGGGAAGAATCAGGAGATAGAAGGACCGCCGGTGTGCGAGGAGTTGCTTTCACGCCTCGGTTATCCTGTGGATGTGATCGGGCGTGTATCTTATCTGGTAGGACATCACCATACTTATACGGACATAGATGGGCTGGATTATCAGATTCTTGTGGAAGCCGATTTCCTTGTGAATCTCTATGAAGGAGAGACGGATAACCATCCGGTGGAATCAGTGATCCGTAAGATATTTAAGACGGAAGCAGGAATAAGAATCGTGAAGAATATGTTTGCACCTGAAAGGGAAGTGAAATGGACACCTGTGGGAGGAGCAAAGATATGAAATTTGTGATACAGAGAGTCCTAAACAGTGAAGTAACAGTGGATGGAGTGACCATTGGAAAGATTGGCAAAGGCTTCATGGTGCTGATAGGAGTCAGCGATTCAGACACCAAAGAGATTGCGGATAAAATGGTCCGCAAAATGGTAGGCCTTCGCATTTTCGAAGATGAGAACGGCAAGACAAATCTGTCTTTGGATCAGGTGGGCGGTGAGCTGCTCCTTATCTCACAATTCACCTTATATGCCAACTGCAAGAAAGGCTTTCGGCCAAGCTTTATCGAGGCGGGAAAACCGGATATAGCAAGCGAAATGTATGAGTATATCATCGCAGAGTGCAAGAAGAGTGTTCCGGTTGTGGAACGGGGAAAATTCGGTGCCGATATGAAGGTAAGTCTTACCAATGACGGCCCCTTTACCATTGTGCTGGATTCGGAAAAATTATAGAAAATAAAAGGCTGTGAGGATCTTTTAAGAACCCCACAGCTTTTTTGTCCTATACCCCTTTTTTGTTTTATTGTAAAAATTCCGCTACCTGCCCGTAAATGATATTCATCAGACGCTGTCTGGCCTCAACACTGGCCCAGGCAATATGGGGCGTGATCATAAGCCTGTTACTATCTTTGATATTTTTCAGAGGATTGTCTGCCTGCATAGGCTCCTGGGACAGGACATCAAGTCCTGCGCCTGCGATGATACCTGTGTCCAAAGCCAGTGCCAGATCTTTTTCCACAATGATCGGACCCCGCCCCACATTGATGAGGATACAGTCCGGTTTCATTTTGCGAAGGGCGGCAAGGTCGATGAGATTTTCAGTATATTCATTGAGTGGTGCATGGATAGAGATGATATCAGATGTCCTGTACAGCTCGTCCAAAGAAACCTGGGTATACCCATCCTGCGCAGGGGCACCGGAAGCGGAGGCGTAGATCACATGGCAGCCAAATGCTTCCGCAATAGCGGCCACACGTCTGCCGATGTTGCCAAGACCGATGATGCCCCAGGTCTTGCCGGAAAGTTCGTGAAAAGTGGCGGCAAAATGAGAGAATACGGTATCGCCGATGTAGCGTTCGGATTTTACATAATTATCGTAGTAATTAAGCTTTTCATACAGGTAGAAAAACAGGGCAAATGTGTGCTGGGCCACAGAATCAGTGGAGTATCCGGCCACATTTCGCCATTCTATATTTCGCTTTTCCAGATAGGCCTTGTCTAAAATATTGGTTCCCGTGGCAGTCACGCATACCAGCTTTAAATGATCTGCAAGACCGATGGAAGTCTCGTTGATGGGGACTTTATTTAAAATCACAATGTCAGCATCCCTGGTGCGCTCCCTTGCTTCTTCTAAGGAAGAGTAAGGATACATAGTGACGGTGCCGAAATCTTTAAAACGTTCAAGGTCAATGTCATCGCCGATGGTTGCGGCGTCTAAAAAAACAATGTTCATAACTCACTCCTGTTTCTTATGCTGCTCAGTATCGGATGGATCTCCTGTAAATCTATCCTCTATTTTAGTATAGCCTTTTACATTTGTACATAAATAATCTCGAGCATGATTTGTATACAATTGGTAAAAATGTATAAATGTTTGTTCAATACTTGTGCAATTTTATGATTTCGTGTAAAATATCGAATTAATGTGTAAAAGTGTTTATAGCTGAAAGAAGGAAAGACATGGCTAAGAATGAGATTACAAGGATTGATGAGATCGCTGAATTGAAAGCAGAGATGGATGTACTGGAAGAACGCTTGATGAAGGCGCACCACATCGATCCCAATCTGTATATTGAATATGACGTGAAACGAGGCCTGCGTGATTCGGCAGGTAAGGGTGTGCTGACGGGGCTTACGGAAGTGTCAGATGTGGTATCCCACGACCTGATAAAGGGACGTGCGATCCCTTGCGAAGGACGTCTTTACTATCAGGGTGTCAATGTGTATGACCTGGTAAGCCATCTTAAAGGACGCAAGTTTGGATTTGAGGAGACCATTTATCTGCTGATGTTTGGGAAACTCCCCACAAAAGAGCAGCTGGACAAATTCGTAGAAGCAATCTCTGAACTGCAGAGCTTGAGCAACCGGTTCGTGCGGGATGTGATCATGAAGGCGTCCAATGAGAATATCATGAATGCCATGCAGAGAACTGTCCTGACACTCTATACATATGATGATAATCCGGATGAGCCAACAGCGGGAAATGTAATGCGTCAGTCTCTGGATCTGATCGCAAAGCTTCCACTGATCGCGGTATATTCCTATAACTCGTATCTGCATTTCCGAAAAGATGAGATGCTCTTTATCCGAAACCCGGAGCCGGATCTTTCTCTGGCTGAGAATATTCTTCTTATGCTGCGCCCGAACGGACAGTACACAGAACTTGAGGCAAAAGTTTTGGACATTGCGCTGATCTTACATGCAGAGCACGGCGGTGGTAACAATTCCACTTTTACTACTCATGTAGTAACTTCTTCCGGTACGGATACGTACTCATCCATCGCGGCGTCCATCGGATCTTTGAAGGGACCGCGTCATGGCGGTGCTAATTTAAAAGTCCAGAATATGTTTGATGAGATCAAGTCAAATGTTTCTGACTGGACCAGCGAAGAAGAGGTCTGCGCTTACCTTGAAAAGATCCTGAACAAAGAAGCATTCGACCATACAGGATTGATCTACGGCATGGGACATGCGGTTTATACACTGTCAGATCCAAGAGAAGTGATCCTGAAGAAATTTGCCAGGGCTTTAGCGGAAGAAAAGGGCTGCGTGGAAGAATTTGAGCTCTATGAGATGGTGGAGAATCTGGCGGGCGATATGATCGCCAAGCGCCGCCATATGCAGAAAAACGTCTGCGCAAATGTGGACTTTTACAGCGGATTTGTCTATACGCTGCTTGGCATCCCACAGGAGTTGTTTACTCCGATCTTTGCTATCGCCCGTATGCCGGGGTGGTGTGCACACCGTTTGGAGGAGATCATCAACGCCAACAAGATCATCCGTCCTGCATACAAGTATGTTGGAAAGCATGTGGATTTTGTGCCTATGGATGAACGGTCCTCTGATAACCAGAAAGAAATCTTTCAAATAAAGTAGATTTCCCCTTGTTTTATGTTATAATGTGGAGAAGTCAAAGAGGGCAGCCTTTGGTTGCCCTTTTATAGAAGGAGTTTTAGTTTGGAATCTGCGCCCATAATGAAAATTGTATTATTGATTGTGCTTTTGCTTGGCTCAGGGTTTTTCTCATCGGCAGAGACCGCATTTGTGACAGTGAACCGGATTCAGGTGCAGCTTTTGGCGGAGGAAGAGGATAAAAAAGCAGAAAAGGCGCTTTGGATCTTAGACCATTCGGCAAAGATGCTGTCGGCTATACTGATTGGGAACAATATTGTGAACCTGTCGGCATCGGCTCTTGCAACAGCGCTGACTATCGAAGTTTTCGGCAATGCTTATATCGGAATCGCAACAGGAATCCTTACACTTCTGGTACTGGTATTCGGTGAGATCACGCCAAAGTCATTGGCGACTATTTATTCTCTGAAGCTGGCGCTTGCATACGCAGGGGTCGTCAAAGTGCTGATGATCATTTTGACGCCGGTGATCTTTGTTGTGGAAGGGATCCGTACGGGAATCCTTACATTGTTTGGCATTGATCCCAATGCCAAAGTGGACGTGATGACAGAGGATGAATTAAAGACCCTGGTGGATGTGGGATTAGAGGATGGAGCCATTGAGAACGATGAGTTTGAGATGATCTCTAATGTGTTCCGGCTGGATGAATCTCTGGCAAAGGATATTATGGTGCCTAGGATCGATATCGATTTTGTGCAGGTGGACAGCACCTATGAAGAATTGATGGAGATTTATGAAGAATCCAATTATACTCGGTATCCAATCTACGCCGAGGCCAGGGACACGGTCATTGGAACCATCAATATGAAAGACCTTCTCACATTCCCGGAGGAGGAAGAATTTTCCATCCGCAAGATTTTGAGAGAGCCACATTTTACGTTTGAACACAAGGAAGTGGGCACTCTTCTTATGGAGATGCGGGAACAGCATTTGAGTATTGTTATTGTCCTGGATGAGTACGGCGCAACCTCCGGTATGATCACATTGGAGGATATCCTGGAGGAGATTGTGGGTGAGATCCGGGATGAGTATGACAAGGATGAGACCGATGACATTATTCCATTGAAAGAAGGAAGAGAATATCTGATCGAGGGTTCTACGAACCTGGATGATGTGAATGAGGCATTGGATATTGAACTGGAGAGCGAGGAGTATGACTCTATCGGCGGGTTCCTTATTGAGAAGCTGGATCGTCTGCCAAAGAGCGGTGAGACCATCGTTCTGGAGGATGGGACTAAGTTCATCACAGAACTGGTGAAACGAAACCGTGTGGAGAAAGTTCATATCTTCTTGCCGGAGAGAGAAGATACATAAAGATATGTAAAAGGTATGAAAAAGATTGAGGATGAAAATTCTCAATCTTTTTTTGCATATAGGTGTTGACATTGCTCTATAGGGTGGTATACTGAAAATGAACATATGAATAAATGTTCATATGTTCAATAGAATTTAGCGTTTCAGAAAGATAAGAGGAAGAAATCATGAAAAAAACTTACAAGATCGATGTTGACTGTGCAAACTGTGCTAATAAGATGGAAGAGGCTGCTAACAAGACAGAGGGTGTTGCCCAGGCTACAGTAAACTTTATGACACTCAAGATGATCGTGAATTTTGCAGAAGGGGCAGATCCGAAGGAGGTTATGCCTCGTGTACTTAACAACTGCAAAAAGGTTGAGGATGATTGTGAGATTTTCTTTTAACAGATAGGATTTGACTAGGTATGAACAAAAAGCAGAAAAAGGTATTATACAGAATCATAATAGCAGCGGTCCTGATGATCGTGATCCGTTTTCTTCCCGTTGATGGATATCTGAAGTTTGGGCTTTTCATGGTGCCGTATCTGGTGATCGGTTATGACATTTTAAAGAAGGCCTGGAAAGGTATTTTAAATAAACAGGTGTTTGACGAGAACTTTCTGATGGCTGTAGCTACTATTGGCGCGATCCTTCTGGGTGAATACACAGAGGGTGTAGCCGTTATGCTGTTTTACCAGATCGGTGAATTGTTCCAGAGCTATGCAGTGGGAAAGAGCCGGAGAAATATAAGCGAATTGATGGATATCCGTCCCGATTATGCCAATGTTGAGGCAGAGGACGGAGAACTTTTCAAGGTGGACCCGGATGAAGTGGAGGTTGGAACTGTTATTGTAGTCACGCCCGGCGAAAAGATTCCTATCGATGGCGTGATCGTAGAAGGCTCCACAACTTTAAATACCAGTGCTCTTACAGGAGAGTCAGTTCCAAGAGATGCAAAGGAAGGGGACGAGGTTATTTCCGGCTGCATCAATATGACAGGACTTTTGAAGGTGCGTACCACCAAAGAATTCGGTGAATCTACCGTTTCTTTGATCCTCGAGATGGTGGAGAATGCAAGCTCCAGAAAATCCCAGCCGGAGAATTTTATTTCCCGGTTTGCCCATTATTACACACCGGCAGTATGCTACGGTGCATTAGCCTTAGCTATTTTTCCGCCGTTAGTCAGGATGCTGTGCATGCATGTGGATGCTAACTGGGGCGATTGGATATTCCGTGCTCTTACATTCCTTGTAATCAGCTGCCCGTGTGCCCTTGTGATCAGTATTCCCCTGAGTTTTTTTGCAGGTATCGGAGGGGCCAGCAACGCAGGTGTTCTGGTAAAGGGTTCCAATTACTTGGAAATGTTATCCCAGACAAAGACCATCGTGTTTGACAAGACGGGAACCATGACCAAGGGTGTGTTTAAAGTGACAGCTATTCATGGGGAGAATATGAGTGAGGAAGAGCTGCTGACATACGCGGCTCATGCGGAGAGTTATTCTTCCCATCCAATCAGCAAAAGCCTTAAGGAAGCTTATGTTTCCTTTGGTGGAGAGGTGGATATGAACCGTGTCTTAGATGTGGAGGAAATCGGCGGACACGGCGTAGTTGCGATCGTAGATGGGCACAAGGTGGCGGCAGGAAATGCCAAGCTTATGAAGCTTTTATCCCTGTCTTATGAAGAGAACACACAAGCCGGAACTATCGTACATTTAGCTGTTGACGGAGTATATGCCGGCTACATACTCATTTCCGATGTTTTAAAGGATCATGCAAAGGAAGTGGTTCCGGTTCTTAAGAAGAACGGTGTTAGGAAAGCAGTCATGCTGACCGGTGATGGGAAAAATGTGGCAGAGGCCGTAGGCGCAGAGCTTTCCATGGATGAGATTTATGCAGAGCTCCTTCCGGGTGATAAGGTGATGAAAGTAGAAGAACTTTTAGGAAAACATACCGGTAAAGAGAGATTGGCTTTCGTAGGCGACGGTATCAATGATGCGCCGGTACTTTCTCGTGCTGATATCGGAATCGCTATGGGAGCTTTAGGTTCAGATGCAGCCATTGAGGCGGCAGATATTGTGCTGATGGATGATGATCCCATGAAGATTGCCAAAGCGATCCGGATTTCGAAAAAATGCATCCGTATCGTATATGAAAATATTTATTTCGCAATCGGAGTCAAAGTGTTATGCTTAATCTTAGGTGCACTTGGTATTGCAAATATGTGGGTTGCTATTTTTGCAGATGTGGGTGTTATGGTGATCGCGGTTTTAAATGCGATCCGGGCATTGAATGTTAAGAACCTTTAATAAACTTACTTTGAAAGGATGAAAATTATGGCAATTCACGAAGTTGAGCATTGTGATGAACACTGCGTGCACGAAGATCTTCTTGAGAAGGTGAGCGCACATCTTCCCGACGAGGATGAGCTTTACGACCTGGCAGAACTTTTTAAGGTGTTTGGAGATTCTACCAGAATCCGCATTCTTTACGTTTTGTTTGAGGAGGAGGTATGCGTCTGTGATCTTGCAGAGGCGCTTCGTATGACCCAGTCTGCGGTCTCTCATCAATTGAAGATCTTAAAACAGAACAAGTTGGTGAAGAGCAGGCGAGAGGGGAAACAGGTGTTTTACTCTCTGGCAGATGCCCATGTCCGGACCATTATCGATCAGGGCAGGGAGCATATCGAGGAAGAATAAGTAAGAAGTATGAGAGAATTGTGGGAACTTTACTGTGCCTTCTTTCAGGTGGGCATTCTGACATTCGGTGGTGGCTATGCTATGCTTCCGATGCTGCAGCGTGTCATTATCACAGAAAAAAAGTGGGCCACAGAAGAAGAAGTTATGGATTACTATGCTATCGGGCAGGTAACCCCCGGTGTGATCGCTGTCAATACAGCGACCTTTATCGGGTACAAGCAGAAAAAAGCAGCGGGCGGAATTGTGGCGACATTGGGCGTCATTTCTCCGTCCCTCATTATTATTATGATACTGGCAGGGATCATCAGCCGTTTTTCAGACCTTGTGATCATCCAGCATGCTTTTAACGGGATACGTGTGGTCGTCTGTGCGCTGGTGGCAAAAGCTGTCTGGGGCATGATGAAAAAAGGCGTAAAAGACCCTTTGACGCTAGGTATTTGTATAGCAGCATTCGTGGCGGTGGGACTGTGTGACATTTCTCCGATCCCCATGGTTATCATCTGCTGCCTTCTCGGCATTCTTGTGAGGGGAGGCAGAAAGTCATGATGGATTATCTGGTATTGTTCATTGAATTTTTTAAGGCAGGTCTTTTTGCTGTGGGCGGTGGACTTGCTACCCTCCCGTTTTTAAAAGCAATGGTTAAGACCTATGACTGGTTCACAGGGGCGGAGCTTACCAATATGATCGCTATCTCCGAGTCTACGCCGGGACCGATCGGGGTCAATATGGCAACCTATGCAGGGTTTCAGGCAGGAAGCGTGCCGGGAGCCTTGATCGCCACCATCGGACTGGTGACGCCTTCGGTGATCATTATCATCATAATATCTAAGATTTTAAATAAGTTTCGTGAGAATCAGATGGTAAAGGATGCCTTCTACGCATTGCGTCCCGCATCGGCAGGTCTGATCGTAGGAGCAATGTTTGATGTGTTCGTAGTGACAATGTTTGATCCGGATTCCTGGATGGTGGATATGACAGCCTTTTTCAATTGGCCTGCCATTATTTTATTCGCTTTAGCCTGCTTTGGGATATGGAAATGGGACAAGGTGCATCCTATTGTATTTATTGCGATAGGCGCTGTGGTTGGGATTCTGCTTCAAATGTAAAGGAGAAAGAAAAATGACAACACTGACATGGCTTGGCCACTCTTGTTTTAAATTGATAAAAGATGAGTATTCTATTGTTTTTGATCCCTACGAAGACGGAGAAACTGTGACCACCAAAACATGCGGCTGCCAAAATGTGACTCGCAACGTAGCTTCTTTGGAATATATAACACGAAAAAAACCAGGAACAAAATGTTCCTGGTTTTTATGCGGAGAATGGGACTTGAACCCACACAAGCGCAATGCTCACTAGAACCTGAATCTAGCGCGTCTGCCTATTCCGCCACCTCCGCTCGCAACGACTATATTAACACAAAAGAGCAGTGTTGGCAAATATTATTTTTAAATTTCGATTCCGTTGACTTCTAAGTGCTCATCGATGGGGATAACTAAGCACTTCCGCCCGTCAATCTCTTTTGTCTCCACAAGGTCTGCCCGCTCAGGGTTTACCTTGACGACCACATCCGGTGTGGACAGAACCCATTTTTTTGTCTCGGCAATGTTGTTAGCGATGAGAATTTTATCTTCACCTACGATGGAATCATAATCTGCTTCAAAATCCACAAGTGTCGTTTCTTCCACACCGCTAATGGTCAAAAGCCGCTTCGTTTCCGGTTTAGTGAGGGTCAAAGGTTCCGGGGATTCCTTTGCCTCGGCAATCCATTCATTTAGTGTGGCATGGACAGTTTTGACCACATCCAGATTCCTCTCGTTATCTTTCACGGATGACTGGGAAATGGCATTCCCGATCAGCTCGTTAAATGCCACTTTCTGGTCCTTGGCGGTCAGAGGAACCGGACTTCCGAACAACTCTGTGATAAATGCAGGTTTTATCTCTTCCGGTTTCTTGGAATAATAGAGAATCTGATGTATGTCACCGGTGCGGTCGTGGAATGCGGGGAACAAAAAGCCTTGGATAGGCATCTCCACAAACCAGTCTCTTGCGCCTTCTTCGATGTTGTTGGTCTCCGCATTATAAGTAAGACCGGCTTTTGTCAGATTGACCGGGCAGATGCTCATAAGGATGTGTTCATAAACGGTGTCGGAGGCATCAAACATCTCCATGCCGTCACCGGCTTTCCCCGGCACATCATAGGCAGCGTGGATCAAAATGATATAGTAATTTTCCAGATACTCATAGCTTTCGATGATCTTGTCGTAGAAGGCATCGATAAGTACGTCATCCTTAAGCTTGGTATCCCGAAGCTTTAACAGAAACTCCTGGGTGCCGCCGGGCATTTCCTGTGCGGTAGGAAATCCTAAAGTGAGAAGGTTCTTTCCAACAGTCCCCGACAGGGTGTGTTTAAAAATGTCATAGTATTTAAACGCTTCTTCCTCCGGCATGGAAAGGAAGGCTTTTTTGATCAGGGCCTTTTTCTCTTTTTCGTGGTCCACATAACAGCCGCAGATGCGAGTGATGGTGCACTTCTCCGGGCAGAATTGTTTGCGGATCTCTAAAATTTCTTTCTTGTTCATATCCATAAATTCCTTTTCGTTTTGTAGGCTGAAAATTATCTTATCACAGGGGAGTTTTGGTTGTAAAGCGCAAGAAGGATGCCTATAATTGTGATTGGAAGGGGGATAAAAAAATGGCTGGTATATTTGATATTTTAGGACCTGTGATGGTAGGCCCTTCAAGCTCCCACACAGCGGGAGCAGTGCGGATCGGTCTGATCGCAAGGCAATTGTTTGGCAGGACGCCGGATGAGGCAGAGATTACCTTGTCGGGATCATTTGCGGCAACAGGAAAAGGACATGGGACCGATCGGGCATTAGTGGCAGGGCTTCTTGGCATGCAGGCAGATGATATGCGGATTCCGGAGAGCTTTGAGATCGCTAAAGAGAAGGGGCTCTCTTTTACATTTCTAAATAAGGAGATCAGAGATGCCCATCCAAACACTGTGCAGATGACACTTAAAGCAGAGGGGGCTCCTGATTTTACGATACAGGCCTGCTCTGTTGGCGGCGGCCGGATCTGTGTGACGAACCTGGATGGCATGGACGTGAGATTTTCAGCGGAGAGCAATACACTCATTGTCCGTAACGAGGATACCAAGGGACACGTGGCTCAGGTGACAGCAATCTTGGATCAGAGTAAGGTAAACATTGCTACTATGCAGTTGTTCAGAGACAAGCGAGGCGGATCTGCGGTCATGGTGGTGGAAGTGGATCAGAGCGTCCCTAAGATGGCAATCGAGTGGCTCCGTTCCCTGGATGGCATCATAAAAGTGACATTTTTAGATGTGACGGAAGTATATGCAAAGAAGGGCGAGGAGGCGTAGGATATGTTATTTCATTCGATCGAAGAGATTTTAAAATATTGTGATAAAGAGCATGTGGAATTCTGGAAAGCCATCCAGTTAGCAGACTGTGATGAGCGTATGGCAGCAGAAGAAGATTCCTATGAGGAGATGTGCGCGCTCTGGCATGTGATGCAGGAGAATCTGAAGGCCTACGAACCAGACGAGAGATCCAGAAGCGGTCTTGTGGGACATGAGGGCGGACAGATGGAAGCATATGTGGCAGCAGGCGACACCTTATGTGGAGATTTTGTCGGAAAAGTCATGACAAATGCGTTGAAAATGGGATGCAATAACGCCTGCATGAAGCGTATCATTGCGGCTCCTACCGCCGGCGCATGCGGTGTGCTTCCAGCGGTACTGGTGACTTATTATGACGAGAAAATCGCGCCGCTTGCAGAGCATGGAAAAGAAGCCATTCGATCAGAGAAAGAGCAGAGGATGGTGGAAGCTATGTACGTGGCAGCAGGGGTCGGTCAGGTGATCGCCAGACGGGCGTCTCTCGCAGGTGCATCCGGCGGCTGCCAGGCGGAGATCGGCTCGGCTTCTGCCATGGCAGCGGCAGCCATCGTGCATATAAAAGGAGGCAGTAAGGAGCAGATGGCAGATGCAGCGGCCATCGCTATCAAGAACCTTTTGGGACTGGTTTGCGATCCGGTGGCAGGACTGGTGGAAGTACCTTGCGTGAAGCGGAACGCAGCCGGCGCAGTGAACGCCCTGACAGCGGCAGATATGGTGCTTGCGGGCATCAAAAGCCGGATCCCTGCAGACCAGGTGTTTGATGCCATGCAGGAAGTGGGGGATAAGATGGATGCAAGCTTAAAGGAGACCAGCCTTGGAGGTGTGGCTGCTACTCCTGCCGGAATGGAAGTGGCAGACAGACTTTTGGCGGAATAGAGAGAAGTACAGTCTTCCTGATAGTGCAAATTCCACGAAAAATACATGTAAAATTTGGGATGTTACATATGTAACAAATGCTTTTCAAATAAGAGAAATTATTGTATTCTAAAAGGTAAGAAACAATAGTTTCTCTTTTTGCGTTGGCACATGGGAGAGACAAAATATAAAAGTAGAACACACACAGCAAGAATGACTTTTATGAGAAGAAAAGGAGAAGAGGGTATGGCAAAGAAACCGGTTGTTGAATGTCCCGCAAAGTTTACGCCGAACCACTACGGTGACAAGAATCCAAGCGAGAAGATCATAAAGCTTGGAAAGAAGATCACGGATGTTGCGGCCCATAAGCTTGGCAAGGTGACCGCAGAGGATCCGGAATATTGGGGACTTGCAGAGATTCTGACAGATGAGATGGCAGACGTGGCGCTGACGATGAAGGTGCGCACGCCTTATACATTTTCACAGTTATGCCAGATGAATCATATTGCGCCTGAGGGAGAGGAGAAGTTCCAGAAACTTCTTGATGAGATGAGTTATGTAGGTCTTTTGGAGTACGACTACGGTTATCATTATGACCACGATGGTCGCACCCATGAGCAGACAGAGAGAAGATATATCCTTCCTATGTTTGTCCCGGGCTCAGCAGAGCTTTTCAATATGGAAGAGACTGCAGACGGCGACAATCCAAGACTTCGTGAGCACAGAGATGTGGCTGCATTTTTTGAGAGAATGACATATCTCCCGTTGGCAGGTATCACACAGATGGTTCCACCCGGAGGCGCAGGTATCGGTATGCATGTCATCCCGGTTGAGAAAGCCATTGAGATGGAGAACACATCCGTGGATCTGGAGCATTTGTCATATTGGTTAAAGAAATATGAGGGACACATCGGCGTTGGCCGCTGTTCGTGTCGTGCTTCCAGAAAGGCTTGCGGCGAGGGCTGCGCAGATGATGATTTCGCATGGTGTATCGGAGTTGGCGACTTTGCAGATTACTGCCGTGAGACAGGAAAGGGTCATGATATTACCTACGATGAGGCGATGGCCATCTTAAAGCGCGCCGAGGACAATGGATTTGTACACCAGATCACTAACATCGACGGTGAGAACAAGATCTTCGGTATCTGCAACTGTAATATAAATATCTGTAATGCGCTTCGTACATCACAGCTGTTCAATACACCGAATATGTCCCGCTCAGCTTATGTGGCACACGTGGACAAGGAGAAATGTGTTGCCTGCGGACGCTGCGTAGAGTATTGCCCGGCCGGTGCCACCAGACTTGGACAGAAGTTGTGTCAGAAGGACGGCACGGAGGTGACTTATCCAAGACAGGAGCTCCCGGACAATGTAAAATGGGGCGAGGATAAGTGGGATCCGGATTACCGTGATAACAATCGTATCAATTCCCATAAGAGCGGAACGGCTCCGTGTAAGACTGCCTGCCCGGCACATATCGCTGTTCAGGGGTATTTGAAGCTGGCTTCCCAGGGCAGATACCAGGATGCTTTGGCGCTGATCAAGAAACAGAATCCTCTGCCGGCGATCTGCGGACGTATCTGTAACAGACGCTGTGAGGACGCTTGTACCCGGGGAACCATCGATCAGGCAATCGCCATCGATGCAGTTAAGAAATTTATCGCTGAGCAGGATCTGAAGGCCGAGACCAGATATATTCCGCCGGTTGTGATCCCTGCAAGTACATATAAGAGCAGATGGGATGAGAAGATCGCCATCATCGGCGGCGGTCCGGCCGGACTTTCCGCTGCATTCTATCTGGCAGAAAAAGGATATTATCCAACTGTATTTGAGAAAAATGAGGAGCCTGGCGGTATGCTTCGCTATGGGATTCCTTCATATAAACTTGAGAAGGATGTGATCGCAGCAGAGATCGACGTCATGAAGGAGATGGGCGTTGAGATCAAGTGCGGCGTGGAAGTTGGAAAAGATATTACATTGGATGAGCTTCGCGCGCAGGGCTACAAGGCATTCTATATCGCAATCGGATGCTCTGCCGGAAGAAGACCTGGTGTGCCTGGGGACGATGCAGAAGGTACATTTACGGCTATCGATTACCTGAAAGAAGCAAACTGCGGCGGCACCACCTATGAGGGCAATGTAGTTGTTGTAGGAGGCGGTAATGTTGCCATCGATGCAGCAAGAGTCAGCGCCAGAAGCGGCGCTGCGTCTGTAACGCAGCTTTGCTTAGAGTCTGAGAATGAGATGCCGGCTTCTGATGAAGAAGTAAGAGAAGCAGGCGAAGACGGCGTTAAGATCATGTGCGGATGGGGACCGAAGGAGGTTCTTACAGAAGACGGCAAAGTGAAAGGGATCATTTTCAAAAAATGCACGTCTGTCAAGGATGAGACCGGCAGATTCAATCCGTCTTATGATGAGAACGAGACCATTGAGCTTAGCTGCGACCGGGTGATCTTTGCTGTAGGACAGAGATCTGTATGGGGCGACTTGCTCACAGGAGCTTCCGTTGAGTTTAAGGGACCGGCCATTGTTGCCGATAAGCTTACATTCCAGACCGGACAGCCGGATGTATTTGTGGGAGGCGATGTGCTGACGGGACCGAAATTCGCTATTGACGCTATTGCTCAGGGACATTACGCAGCTGAGTCTCTCCACCGCTACGTACAGAACGGTCATATGACCATCGGACGTAACCGCTGGGAGTTCAACGAGCTTGACAAAGATAACATCCGTGTGGAGAGTTATGACAATTCATCACGCCAGGAGGCCGGCATTGATGCGAATGTTGGCGCTAAGTCATTCAAGGATGCGCACCTGACATTGACAGAGGAACAGGTTAAGATCGAGACCAGCCGCTGCCTTGGCTGCGGTGCCACTGTGGTGGATCCGAATAAATGTATCGGCTGCGGTGTATGTACAACCAAGTGTGCTTTTGATGCCATCACCTTACACCGTGATCATCCGGAGTGTACACACATGGTTCCTGCTGAGGATAAGTTCAAATATATCCTTCCATATCAGGCAAAGCGCGCGATCCGCATAGCTACACATAAGAAATAAAGGATGAACGGAATATGCATGAACTAGGCGTTGTCAATTACGTTATCAGAGATGTAAAAGCAGTGGCCGAGGAGAATCATGTATCGAAAGTAGCAAGCATCACGCTGGAGATCGGAGAGGTCTCCGGCGTGATTCATTCATATTTGACGGACTATTTTGAGTGGGCGAAGAAGAAGGAGCCCATCATGGAGGACGCCACTCTTTTGATCGAGACGATCCCGGCTGTCACTTTTTGTGAAGACTGTAAACAGGAATATGAGACCGTGAAATATGCCAAAGTATGCCCCTACTGTAAGAGTGAGCATACCTATCTGGTGCGCGGCAATGAATTTATGATCAAAGAGATCATGGTGGAATGATGGAGAAGAAGAATCAGGCGATCATCGCATTCGCGGGAAAAGGGGGCGTTGGCAAGACCTCTCTTGCCGCCACCACGGTGCGGCTTTTAAAGGAGGCGTACCCGGATAAAAAAATACTGGCTATCGATGCCGATCCTGCAGTGGGATTATCAACGGCCCTGGGAATCGAAGTGAAGACTACCATCGACGACATCCGCAAGGAAATCGTGGCATTTGCCGAGGCAGGAGAGGGTGCCAGAGCAGTGGAACTTATGGGGGAATCCAGATATCGCATTTTTGATGCTTTGGAGGAACCGGAAGGATACAGCTTCTTAGCCATCGGGAGACCGGAGGCTGCCGGCTGTTACTGCAAGATCAACGGATATTTAAAAGAAGTGATCCGACTCCTTGCCGATCAGTTTGATTACGTGGTCATTGACGGTGAGGCAGGAATCGAACAGATCAACCGCCGTGTCATGGAAAAAGTGACCCACCTGATGCTGGTGACAGACACTTCCAAAAAGGGATGTCAGGTGATCAAGACTATCCGGGATGTGGCGGATGAGCTGGTCATGTATGAGCGGTGCGGTGCCATTGTAAACCGCCTGCCGGACGCACTTACCCTGCAGATGGCAGAAGAAGTGATCGACACCGGTGATATTGAAATTTTAAGCTATATTCCTTCAGATGCGTCTCTGACGCAGTTTGACCTGAAGGGGGAAAATGTATTCTACATGCCTGCAGATGCGCAGGTGGTATGCGGAATGAAGAGAGCGCTTGGCGCGATCGGTATTCTGAAAGGATAAGAGAAATCATGAAGGATCTAAAGCATTTATACTATTTTGAAAAGCTGTTGGAGGATGCCAACAACGATCTGGTGCGGAAAGCTCAGGCAGAGGGCAAGAAATGTGTTGCCACGGTCTGTGAAAATGTACCGGAGCCTCTCATAAATCTGGCCGGCACATTTTCTGTGCGGCTTCGGGCTCCAAGGACAGGCTCCATGGAGATGGGCACGTATTATCTGACCAGCTTTCTGTGTGAGTATACAAGAGCACTTTTGGAACGTGCCATTGAAGGCGGTTACAATTTTACGGACTGCCTGATCACGCCGGACGGCTGTTCTATGTTAAACCGCTGCGTGGAGAATATGGAACTTTTAAAGACCATGGGAAAAGATAAGGAAGATTATTTCTTTGACTATATGGAGATTCCCATGAAAGCAGACGACAATGGGTTAAATCTCTATGTACTGCAGTGTAAGAATCATATTCTGACACCTCTCCATGAGAAATTCGGCATTGATATTTCCGATGAGGCTATCCGGGCGTCGGTAAAAGAGCACAACGAGATCTGCCGCCTGATCCGGGAGATCGGAGAGTTCAGAAAAGATGAGAATCCTAAGATCACAGGCTATGAGTTCCACATTCTCACTATGGTGACCTATGTGGCACCTAAATACCTGCTGATAGATAAGCTTAAAGAGACGCTGGAAGAGATTAAGGAGCGGGAGCCTGATAAAAAGAACAAATACCGGGCAAGAGTGGTATTTGTAGGCTCTGAGGTGGACGATGTGGATGTGATAAAGCTGGTGGAGGAATCCGGCGCATACGTCTGCGCAGACCGGTTCTGTTACGGCTCCATGCCGGGGCGCGATGAGATCATTTTAAATGAGGAAGAAGATGCCCTGACACAAGTCTGCCGTCAGTATATGATGCGCAGCCAGTGCCCTCGTTACATGAATCAGGAGAAGATGGTCGGCAGACGGCAGTTTGTGGCAGACATTGCAAAGGAATACAAGGCAGACGGTATCATTTATGAACAGATGAAATTCTGCGATCCCTGGGCCTATGAGCGTATGATCGGTACTCATGTGCTGCGGGATGATTACGGATATCCTGTGCTTTCTGTCGACAGACCTTATGCTATCGGTGTGTCTGGTCAGCTCAGGACCCGCGTGCAGGCATTCGTGGAGAGTATTGAGATTAAGAAAATCCAGGGAGGTGTGAAGGCATAATGGCAAAAGAAATCGGAAAAGACCGGCTGGGTGACTTCTACACCACCGGGAAAGTGAGAAAACGCCGTGAGTGGCGAGGCTTTGCGGATACATTTTACGATTACACCCGCTGGCTTCACATTATGGCTGTGCTTGCAAAATTTATCATAAAGCCGAGAAACATCAAGGCGTTCTTCCGCTATCGCTGGATGGCAAATTACCTGGCGGTGCCGATGATGGTAGACCGGCACACCCAGGGTCTTAGAGGTCCGCAGCTTAGGATCGCGCATTTGGAATTTGACCTGGTGGTGGATGATATCGCTAAGCTTTTGGACAACATCTTCAAGGCAGATCGGCGGATCGGCAATGATGAGGCACTTTCTAAGATCTCAGTTATGGTCGATGAAAATGAGATGACCACAGTTCTTATGGGATTTCCGGGGCTGAAAGGTTTGAGCCGGGAGACTGTGGCAGTTTATGTATCGGTCCTTTTAAACCAGTATGCAGTGACCCACTATCTGGATGTGGCACAGGAGTATGGACTGGCAGGGGATGTGTGTCCCATGCCGGCGGCGGAGGCCGGTGTCTCTATCGACGATGACTTTCCGGTATTCGGCGCCTGCGCTATCCAGTGCAATACTACTTGTGACGGTTCCCTTCTGGGAAACGGTGTCATTTCCAAACGTCTGGAACTGGAAGATGGTGTGCCATGCTTTCAGCTGGCAGCGCCGCTGCGCCATAGAGAGGACGACGTGCAGGAGTATGCAGCTCAGGAGATCCGCAATGCCATCGCTTTTGTGGAGAAGCACACCGGACAGAAATGGGACTGGGATTATTATTTTACATGCGCGAAGCGTGTCAATGAATCCACCCGCCATCGTATGGAGTGGCTGGAGATGAACAAAACCGACTACCCGCAGGTATTTGGATCAAATTTAGCTCTTTACACAGAGACCAATTATATGGCAATCTGTGGTAAAGTGCAGGATTTCGTGGAGACAGACCGTAAGATCTCAAAGATTGCTCAGGCGGCCTGGAAGAAGAAGACAATGGTGGTCAAAGAGTATCGCCACAGAGCCATCGTGTGGGGCGTGCAGTCACATTTTTATATGGACTTTTTAATCTGGCTGCAGAACTGCTGGGGCATTGTACCGCTTACAGATATGCTTTCCATGGTTTCCACCAAAGTGTTATCGGAGGACGATAAGGAGCAGGCAATCTATGATATGGCCTGGCTGACTGAGAATATGATCATGCGAAACCGTACCCACGGAGGTTACAAGGTATTGTTAGACGAGTTGTGGGAGTTCTGCGAAGAATTTAACGCTGACACAGTTATTCTTTGGGAGCATATGAGCTGCAAAGCATTGGTAGGTATGCACGGACAGTTTGAAGAAAAAGCAAGAGAGAGAGGCATCCATTTGATCTGGGTCAATCACGATCTGTTCGATCCCCGCGTGGTATCAAGACAGGGGATCCGCGATCAGGTCAACCGCTATATGCGGACTGTGCTCAGGGAAGAGCCGATCGATCCCACACTGGAAGTTTTGACAGACGAGAATTCATGGTAGCAGAAGGAGGAAAAAGCAGATGAAATATTTTGGCGGATGTGATTCCGGAAGTACATACACAAAATGTGTGATCATTGACGAGACAGGAAAGATGGTGGCAGATGTCACTTTGAGAAGCCGTATCAATGCGGTGCTTTCCTGCGAAGATGCCATCAACCAGGCGGTAAAACAGGTGCCTGAGCTTGATTCTCCGGCAGATCTTTCTTATCTTGTGGGAACAGGCTATGGCCGCAACAAGGTTCCTTCAGCGGATGAGAATATCTCAGAGATCAGCTGTCATGCCATGGGTGTTCATGTGGCTGATCCAAATGTGACCGCTGTTATCGATATCGGCGGACAGGATGTGAAGGGTATCGCCATCGACAAGGATGGAACGGTTTTGAATTTTGCTATGAATGACAAATGCGCAGCAGGAACCGGCCGCTTTTTTGAAGCTATGGCCAGGGCATTTGAGATGGAACTGTCCGAGTTTTCGAAGCTATCTCTTAGCGCAAAGAATGTGATCCCGATCACTTCTCAGTGCACGGTATTTGCTGAGTCGGAAGTTATTTCTCTGGTGGGAGAAGGAAAACCTATGGATGAAATTGCGGCTGGAATCGAGCTTTCCGTTGCCAAAAGATGTTTTGTCATGTCCAAGAAGGCAGGCGCTGTGGGGCAGATCACTTTGACCGGCGGATGTGCTAAGAACGATGGATTAAAGGCAGCTATAGAGAAGGTCCTGAATTTAAAGGTGATCGATCTGCCAATCGACCCGCAGCTTATGGGAGCTTTGGGAGCAGCTGAATTTGCACGCCAGAAGTCAATGGCAAGATAGGAGGATAAGATGGGAACATTTTTACATATTTTACTGATCGTCTTGATCGTGATCGCTGTGCTGTTTGTGTTAAGCTTTCTGGTGTATATGTTTAACCTGGACATGAAGCTTACAGCTTTATTGGAGCCGTTTTTCATAAAACACTATGACAAGATCGACAGAGATCAGCATTTGTAGGAAAGCAATATGAAATTATATGATAAAGTGATCAAAGAAACAGGGGAGCTTCTCTTACAATGGAATCCACAAAGGATAGACATGTCTCATGCCAAGGCCTGGAAGGATGCGGGAAAGAGCAACATGGTTTTCCGCTCGGATATGGCCTTCGAACTTGGAGGAGATGTGAAAGGAGATGCGGCCCTTGGCGCAACATTTATTACAGCCGATGCTTCTTTAGTGCCGGCAGATGGTGCGTGCCTGATCGGACCGGATCTTTGGGAAATAATAGAAAGCATGTCCTACGCCAGTGTAGCTCTTGTGCGGGTAAGTGAAGAGCAGATGGGAGAGGGCGAAAAGCTCTACAATTCTATCCGCAATCTGGAATATGTGCGGTACCATTTTAACCCGGAGGGATTTATGATGCGGGTATCAACTGCCAAAGGGCGGGAGAGCGTGCGGGTCTCCAAGGCGGCGATTGAAAATGGGTTGACCTTCACAGAAGTTGCGCAAATGTTATGCGAAGCTTATCACAAAAAACCGGCGGTGGAAGCAGTACAGATCTACTTTATCACAGACCCTGCCTTTCCCTTTACAGCCCTTGAAGGCGAGACTTTACAGGCGGAAGAAATCACAAAAACCATTGACCACATGCTGAAAAATGTGATGACGGACTGTGATGTATGCAGTCTGCAAAAGGTTTGTGATGAAGTGGAAGGATTAAAAGAATTACATTTTAAAAAACCAGAGCCGTAGAGCTTTGGTTTTTTTTAAATACATGCCTCCAAAATGAGAAAAATATTCAGTTTTGCTATGTTATTTCACGCTCGAATATGATAAATTAGTAGCGACAAAAACACAAAGCATGAGAGATATATTAAAGTCAGAGAGGAAGGAGATTTTTGTTATGCCAACAATGAAACCGTGGACTACGGAAGAGTACGAAGGCTGGGAAGGATTTAAGGGCCGTATCTGGAAAGACGAGATCAATGTGCGTGATTTCATTCAGAAGAACTATACCCCTTATGACGGAGACGAGTCTTTCTTAGCAGACGCAGCAGAGAGCACCAACAAGCTATGGGGAGCTTTGCAGGAACTTCAGAAAGAAGAGAGAGCCAAAGGTGGCGTATTAGAGTGTGAGACAGAAGTAGTCACAGGACTGACAGCCTATGGTCCGGGCTATATCAGTGAAGAATTAAAAGATCTTGAGACAGTTGTAGGTCTGCAGACAGACAAGCCGTTAAAGAGAGCATTTATGCCATATGGTGGTATCAAGATGGCTGTGCAGGCAGCTGAGACATACGGTTATCAGATCAATCCCGAATTAAAGAAGATTTTTACCGAGTATGTGACAACCCATAATGACGCAGTATTCGGCGCTTATACACCGGAGATGAGACTGGCTCGTAAGACCCATGTTGTAACAGGTCTTCCGGATACCTACGGACGTGGACGTATCGTAGGCGATTATCGTAGAGTTGCTCTTTACGGTATCGACAAGCTGATCCACTCCAAGAAAGTAGACCATTATCTTTGCGGATGCGGTAACATGTATGACAATGTCATCCGTGACCGTGAGGAGATCTCACAGCAGATCAAAGCCCTTGAAGGTATGAAGAAGATGGCTGAGATCTATGGTTTTGACATTTCAAAGCCGGCTAAGAATGCAAGAGAAGCTGTACAGTGGTTATACTTTGGATACCTGGCAGCTATCAAGACACAGAATGGTGCTGCTATGTCAGTGGGACGTATTTCTACTTTCCTTGATATCTATATTCAGAGAGATTTAGAGAGAGGTGTTCTTACAGAGGCTGAGGCACAGGAGCTGATCGATCATCTGACCATGAAATTCAGAATGGTTAAATTTGCCCGTATCCCTGCATACAACGAACTCTTCTCAGGTGACCCTACATGGGCGACACTGGAAATGGCTGGTACAGGTCTCGACGGACGTAACATGGTCACCAAGACGGACTTCAGATTCCTTCATACGCTGGAGACAATGGGACCAAGCCCTGAGCCGAACATGACGGTTCTCTACAGCTCAAGACTTCCGGAAGGATTCAAGAAATATGCCGCTCAGATTTCTATTGATACAAGCTCGATCCAGTATGAGAACGATGACGTTATGAAGCCGGAGTGGGGCGATGACTACTCAATCTGCTGCTGTGTATCTGCAACAGAGACAGGTAAAGAGATCCAGCTCTTTGGCGCACGTGCGAACCTTGCAAAGGCTCTTCTGTACGCATTCAACGGTGGATTTGACGAGAAGCACCGTATCCAGTGCGGACCGAAGATGGCTCCGATCACATCAGAGTATGCAGACTATGATGAAGTAATCGAGAAATTCGATGCATGGTTAGACTGGCTGGCAGACATTTATGTAAATGTGTTGAACCTGATCCACTATATGCATGACAAATATTACTATGAAGCAGCAGAGATGGCGCTGATCAGCTCACATCCACGCCGCTCATTTGCAACAGGTATCGCCGGATTTTCTCACGTAGTAGATTCATTGAGCGCTATCAAGTATGCGAAGGTTAAGATACTTCGTGATGAGGAAGGTATCACAAACGGATTTGAGATCGAGGGTGACTTCCCGCGTTACGGTAACGATGATGACCGTGCCGACGAGATCGGTATCTGGCTCCTTCGTAATTTCTACGATAAGATCAGACGTCGTCACACCTATCGTGATTCCAAGCCAAGTACCTCTATCCTTACTATCACATCAAACGTTGTTTACGGTGAGGCAACAGGTGCTACACCTGACGGACGTAAGGCTTACACACCATTTGCACCGGGCGGTTCACCGTCTTACGGCGCAGAGCAGAATGGTCTTTTAGCATCTCTTAACTCGGTTGCTAAGCTTCCGTATCACTGGGCACTTGACGGAATCTCTAATACACAGACCATAAGCCCTGATGCATTGGGACATGAGCTTGAGGAGCAGAAGACAAACCTTGTTCAGGTACTGGACGGATACTTTGACCAGGATGCACATCATTTGAATGTCAACGTATTTGGGACAGAGAAACTGATCGATGCTATGGAGCATCCGGAGAAGGAAGAGTATCAGAACTTCACTATCCGTGTATCAGGTTATGCTGTTAAATTTATCGACCTGACCAAGAAACAGCAGTTGGACGTAATCGCCCGTACTTGCCATAAGGTACTTTAGTATAAGACAATGGATTCATAAGCGGATTCCTTTTTGAGGAATCCGCTTTCTTAAAAATATGAACAATAATAATTTGATCGGAAAAATACATTCTCTTGAAACGTTTGGGCTGGTAGACGGCCCGGGAGTCCGCTGTGTTATATTCTTACAAGGCTGCCACATGCGTTGTCAGTATTGCCATAATCCGGATACCTGGACAATGGAAGGCGGTGAAGAGTGGACGCCTGAAAACCTGTTTAAGAAGGTCTATCGCTACCGTACTTACTGGCGGGACAACGGCGGTATCACGGTGAGTGGAGGAGAATCCCTTTTACAGATAGACTTTGTGACCGAATTTTTTAAGATAGCCAAAAAGAATGGGGTGCACACAGCGCTTGACACTAGCGGCAATCCATTTTCACTTGATCTTGCATATCTTGAGAAGTTCGACGAATTGATGGCGGTGACAGATCTCTTTATCTTAGATATCAAAGAGATGGATGAAAAGAAGCATAAAAAACTGACCGGCTGGACCAATCGGAATATTTTAGATTTGGCCAGTTATCTTTCGGACCACGGAAAGGATATGTGGATTCGGCACGTGCTGGTGCCGGGGCTCACAGACGGGGAAGCGGAGCTTTTAGAACTTAGAACTTTCATAGATTCTCTGAAGACGGTGACCAGGGTTGAAATCCTGCCTTACCATACCCTTGGTGTGTTCAAGTGGGAGAACCTTGGGATCGACTATCCGCTAAAAGATGTGATGACTCCTACAAAGGAAGAAGTGGAACGGGCAGAAAAGCTTCTTGGAATAAATAAATAAGATAATGAAAGCCCCGGAAAGCATGCTTTCCGGGGCTTTGCGCTGACAAACTATTCTAAAACTGCTGATAGAAATCTTTAAGAGTTCTGGTTTCTCTTAGCTTCCATCTTTGCAAGAAATTCGGGGCCGTCGCCGTAATGCTGGACAACAAAATCCAGATCCTTATCACCGCGGCCGGAGAGATTAACGAGGATCGATCCGGTCTTTCCGGTTCTGGCCTCGCGGATCGCATAAGCCAATGCGTGGGAGCTCTCGATGGCCGGGATGATACCCTCGTTTCTTGATAAGAGGAACAATGCCTCAATAGCATCCTCATCACTGCAGGTGGTATATCTGATGCGGTCCATGTCATGGAGAAGGGCATGCTCAGGTCCAGCTGCCGGATAATCAAGCCCCGAAGCGTTGGAATAAACCGGTGCAGGATCGCCGTTCTCATCGGCAAGCATGATACTGTTAAATCCATGCATTACGCCTTCAGAACCATAGGTGATGGATGCGGCGTGATCGCCAAGTTTCGGTCCCCTGCCAAGAGGTTCAACACCTACTAGTTCTACCGGGTCTGCAAGCCATGGGGTGAACATGCCGATGGCGTTGGAACCGCCGCCTACACAAGCAGTCACCTGGTCCGGCAAATGTCCTGTCATTTCCTTAAACTGAGCCTTTGCCTCTTCACCGATACAGAACTGGAAGTCTCTGACCATCAGTGGGAAGGGATGAGGACCTGCAGCGGTACCGATGCAGTAAATGGCATCCTTGTATTCTTTCGAATAGGCCATAAATGCTGCGTCAACCGCTTCCTTTAACGTCTTCAAACCGAAGGAAACCGGGATGACATTGGCGCCTAAAATCTTCATGCGGGTTACATTTGGCGCCTGCTTGGCAATGTCCACTTCACCCATGTAAATATCACATTCCATGCCAAAATATGCGGCAGCAGTCGCAAGGGCAACCCCGTGCTGGCCGGCGCCGGTCTCTGCGATCAGTTTTTTCTTGCCCATATATTTAGCCAAAAGACCTTCGCCCATACAATGGTTCAGCTTATGGGCGCCTGTGTGATTTAAATCTTCCCGTTTTAGGTAGATTTGAGTCCTGCCAAGAAGATTGGATAAGTTCTGGCAGTGGTAAACAGGTGTCGGGCGTCCCTGAAAATCCCGGCGGATGCGGCGCAGCTCATTGATAAACTGGGCAGACTGGGCGATGGTGTTGTATCCTTCGGCATACTCTTTAAATGCCTGGATAAGATCAGGGTCGTTTAAGTAGTTGCCGCCGTAACGGCCAAAATATCCGTCCTCTGTGGGATATTCTTTCAAATAATTGTCAAAATCTCTGTATTTGTTCATAGTTCCTTTGTCCCTCTTGCTGTTTCCTGAATGCAGTATTTCAACTGAAATATAAGCTTTTTGTGAAAATTGCGAAAAGCTGTTAAGATTATAGCATATTTATATTTGATAGAACAGTAAGAATCCATGAGCCGTTGAAGAAAATGAGCGGGCGAATTATAATTTTATATAAGATAGGAGGAGCAAAAGATGGAACAAGATAAAGCGGCACGATCGATCAAAAGGGGAAGCCTCTACTTCATGCTTTTTATCATTGCATTTACCATATTAGACCTGGCAAGCGGATTGTTCTTTCATTTTAAGGGCGTGCTCTCCGTGCTGCTGCCGGAAGTACTGATCTGGATAGCTGCCATTCTGTTCTTTAGTATCAATAAGATAAATCCATTGCAGTTCATGCGGGTGAAGCGGTTTCATATCGGCTCTGCATTTCTGGTGGTTTTCATTGGCATTTTATTATTCCCCGTGACCTCTTTTTTTAGCGCCTTGTCGATGATCTTTTTTACAAATGAGATTTCCACTACTATGTATACTCTTTCCGGAAGTTATCCTTACCCTGTTGCCCTTCTTTTAGTGGCGCTTTTGCCGGCGCTTGGGGAAGAGATCACCTGCAGAGGAATCGTTTTAAATTCCTTTGATACCGGCAGGCCTATAAAAGCAATCCTTGTATCAGCGCTTGCCTTTGGGGCATTTCACATGAATTTCAATCAGTTTTCCTACGCGTTTGTCATCGGACTTATCATGGCACTGGCGGTGGAGGCAACGGACAGTATCTGGTCTTCTGTGATCATCCATTTTGTGTTTAACGGAACTTCCACGACGTTTCTCTACCTGATGCCAAAATTTATAGAATTTTACAACAAACTGGTGGGAGAAAGCGGGGCAGGAGAGGTGATGGATTATACCGAACTTTTGAATCAGACGGGAAGCGCCACACCGCTTCAGATGTTGGGGGCCGCGGCCGTTTACCTTATTCCGGCTATGATCTGCCTGGTATTGATCGGACTTTTGCTCTATGCCATTGCCTGCATCAACAACCGGGAAAGCTTGTTTTCGTTCTGGGTCAGCGGGAAATACAAAGAAGAACGAAGACAACTTAAAAAGATCCGCACATTCTATCCGACCATGATCATCGCTTTAGTGCTCTGTCTATTGATGGCGGTGCTTGTGCAGATCCTGTAGAAGGTTACTCTGTTCTGACGGCTATATTTTCTGTGACAGGATCTGTAAAATCCACTGTCTCACCGGTGTCAATGTTGATGTAAGTAAGGGAAGGATCTTCATGAGTAAAGATGGTTCCCTTTTTTACAGTTTCATAATAATAATTGACGTCGCTTTCGCCTACAAAGATATAGACGGTGGCATAATCGTTAAAATGACCGTCAAATACCCGGTCCAGGAAATCAATTCTCTTATCAATATAATTCTTCAGGTCATCTGCGGTGCTCACCTGGGTCTCATAAATTTCCTCAATTTTGCTATAACCTGTTCCCCAGCGAGCATCATCCATGACCTTTGCGGTTTTGATCTTGTCCTCCAGATCGTTGATATGGCTGTTTAGAATTGACTTGAAATCATAGGATTCATATATGTCATATACCGCATCCAAAAATTCTTCTTTCTCAAGCAACAAGGCGTAGTATGTTGTCAGCTGCATCTTAAGACCATGCCCCGAAGCGGTACTAAGCGCCTTGGGATTTGAATTGGCACGCTGGTTGCCAAATGTCCGATCTCCGTCCCAGACAGGCCCTTTATACAGAAGTCCGTCCTGAGCATTATAGTACAGATAGCTGCTGGCAAGAGAAGCATCTGCATTGGCGCACACTTCGTCGATGATATATCCCTTTGCAAAGGAGTCAAAATCGATCATTTCATATAAGGAAAGACCGGTTTTTGGATCGATGCCGTCATCGGCTAGTAAGGCTCTTTCAAAGCGTTGCAGGATATTTTCTATATCCTTTAGCTGTGCATGGTTGAGAGCTGTTGGATATTCTATGAGGAAGACGTCCTGGATCAGTGAATCGACGGTTGTATCACCCTCTTTTAAGTTGTCACTTAACTCGATGGAGCAAAGAAAAGAATCCGCTCCAAGATCGGGACGCCCTTCTTCAGGTGCATACTTTTCCGAGAGTACATACATTCCATTGTATTCACCGTTTAAGTAAACATCAGCGTAGGTGGTTGACGCAGCATAAGAAAAATCCATGTCAGCTGCCAGCTCTTTGTAGAGCACATCTCTGAGAGCACTCCGATCATAAGCATTTGACAAAAGTACGTATTTTTTTGATACAGGCAGGCCGAGAATGGATGCGCGCTTATCAAGCTGCATAGTAAACGGCTTTTTCTTCTTCGTTGCAGTGGAGTTGCCACGGATCTTCAGCTTGTCTTTAGAACTTGCATAATCAAGATTTCCCTGGGGATCATAGACTGTTATGGCGGATTCTTCTTTGTATGTATCATCTGCATAGATAGCATCCATATTGCCACTCTCAGTATCTATAAAAATGGTCCCCACGCCGGAGGAATAATAGACCAGAAGGTCGTAGGAGTTGCCGCGGACAGTAAGTGTATGTGTTCCCTGGTTTGGGAGAGAGGTATAAGAATCGATGTCCGTCCCGTCAATGGACAGGGCGCGGCTGCCGTTGAATGCAATCGTTATATCCTGTAATCCGCTCCTCGATTCTAAAGCAGAGCAGTAGGAAGGCAGATACAGATAGCACGTATCGTCGTTCCAATAGGCATGGATTTCTCTGGCGCTGTCTCCCTTGGATATTTCAACGGAGAGAGAAGGGTATTCCTTCCCGTCCATAGAACAGCCGGAGAGAAGGAAAAGTGCCAGCAGACAGCATATGATTGTGGATATTGAAAAAAATTTCTTCATTTTCCTGGGATTCTTTCTTAGAATATGATAGAGAGCATGGGATTGCTAAAATCCTCCCTGCACCAGAAAAATTATAACAAATGCAACAACATTTGAACATAAAATGTTCACGATTGCCATTTATAATGAGGGAAATAAACAGCAAACAGATGGAGGAAACATGAAATTTCGGCATGAATTAAAATATGAGATCAATGCCCTTGACTGCATGATCATCAGATCTAGGCTTAGGGCAGTGGCAGCGCCGGATCCACATGCAGCTGATGGGGTTTATAAGATCCGCAGCCTTTATTTTGACAATATAGCAGATAAAGCCTTGAGAGAAAAGGTGGACGGGGTGGATGAAAGAGAAAAGTTCAGACTCCGCTATTACAACAGCGATACGTCCTATATCCGCCTGGAAAAAAAGTGCAAGATCCATGGCTTGTGCAGTAAAGCGACAGCGCAGGTGACAAAGGAGCAGGTGCAAAAGATCCTTGCCTCAGACTATGAATGGATGAAGGAGAATGAGAGTCCCCTGATCCGGGAGTTCTACTTAAAGGTGAAAAACGTCGGGCTTATTCCAAAGACCATTGTGGATTATACGAGAGAGCCTTTTATATATGGTCCGGGAAATGTGAGGGTCACCTTAGACTACGATATCCGGACGGGACTTGCATGCAAGGACTTCTTAGATACCGATTGTATTACTATACCGGCCAGATATTCCCCAAGGATCCTGGAGGTTAAGTGGGATGAGTTTTTGCCGGATATCATAAAAGATGCCGTGCAGATTAACCGCGTGGCAGGGGCATTTTCCAAATATGCAAGCTGCCGGATGTATGAATAAAGTAAAGGAGAACAGATATGAGTTTCAATGACATTTTTAAATCCAGTTTCTTAGAGAACGTAGCCAGCGTAAGCCTGGTAGATATGGCGCTTGGTATGGCACTGGCATTTGCCATCGGATTGTTTATATTTTTTGTGTATAAACACACCTATGCAGGGGTTATGTATTCTGCAAACTTTGGCGTGACTTTGATCGCCCTTACGATGATCTCAACGCTGGTGATCTTAGCCGTCACATCGAATGTGGTCCTGTCTCTTGGTATGGTAGGTGCCCTGTCTATCGTCCGTTTTCGTACAGCGATCAAAGAACCTCTGGATATCGCCTATCTGTTCTGGTCCATCGCAGCCGGGATCGTGCTGGCGGCCGGTATGATCCCGCTGGCGGTATTTGGAAGCGTGATCATCGGCCTTGTGCTTCTGATCTTTGCCAACAGAAAAACGGTGACCCATCCCTATATTGTAGTACTTTCCGTGGAGGATCACGACAGTGAGACGGCGGCAAAAACCTATCTGGAGTCCCAGGTGCAAAAATGTGTCGTAAAGAGTAAAACAGCAAGAAAAGGGCTGATCGAGCTTACTATGGAGATCCGGTTAAAGACAGATGATACAGATTTTATCAGCAGTCTGGCAGAAATGCCGGGCGTTACGAGCGCTGTGCTGGTAAGCTATAACGGCGACTATATGGGATAAGAGGAGTAATACATGTCAACGCATAAATGGATTGACCGCATTTGCGTGATCGTCATGGCGCTAGCCATTGTGGTCACTGTGCTGTTCATGAACGGTGAGAGCCTTGGCTTGCAGATCCTTAAGGACGCAGATGCGGAAGGAACAGAAGAAAATGCGGATTTCACGGAAAACGACTTAGCCTGTGACTGGGAGGCGGCGGAAATCACCGCTATTTCTCTTGAAGGTGATACAGGTACGGTAGAAGGGTCCGGCGCATACTTTGTGAACGGGGATCTCTACATTACGGCTGCAGGATACTACGATCTGTCAGGTGAACTTACCGACGGCAGCGTTGTGGTGGAGACGGAAAATAAATGCAAAGTATTTATACGGTTAAACGGCGTGTCCATTACCAACTCGGAAGATGCCTGCATCAATGTGCAGAATGCGGAAAAAGTGTTTCTGACCCTTGCAGAGGGCACGGAGAATGTGCTGGAATGCGGTAATGCGTTTTGCAGTGATGCGCAAGCCGATAACAGAGGCGGCGCTATATTTGCCCATGATGACCTGACCATTAACGGGGAAGGAAAACTTTCCGTGAGGGCCCCTTACAAGCATGGCATTGATGCCAATGATATGCTTGTGATCACAGGTGGAAATATCACCATCGATTCCGCGGAAGACGGAATCCATGTAAATGATGAGTTTCGCATTTGCAATGCGGTGCTTACCATAAACGCCGGAGATGACGGAATCCACTGCGATAATGAGATCCTGATCGCCGGCGGTACAATCAATATCGAGAAATGCTATGAAGGAATCGAAGGGTTACAGATCACCATGAAAGACGGTGACGTGACCATTTATCCCACTGACGATGGTGTGAATGCCAACGGTGAGACGGACGGATTTGGTTTCGGCAGTATGACCGGGAAGGGAGGAAATGCTTCGGATGGAGAGGCAGATGAAATGCAGATGCCTGACACGAGTGAGATGCCTGACACGAGTGAGATGCCTGACATGGGTGAGACTCCCGATATGAGCAAATTTCCGGATATGGGCAATGCTCCGGACATGAGCAATGCGCAGGAGACAGAAGGAGACGCGGATGTCAAGGAAAATCCGGAGAATGAACAAACTTCCGATGATACAGCAGACGAGGATATAGATGAGGCTGAGACATTTATCCGCATAAGCGGCGGCAAGCTGACGATCATCAATGAGGAAGGACGGGACGCAGATGGTCTCGATTCCAACGGAGATATCTACATCGAAGGCGGGGAGGTCTATATCAGCATGACCGGTACCGGCGCCAATGCAGCCATTGATTACGGCAGCGAAAGCGGCGGCGTGTGTAAGGTCAGCGGGGGAACCCTTGTTGCCTGCGGCGGAAGTTCTATGCTGGAGGAAATCGACGCATCCTCTGACCAGCCATCCTTTACCTATATAGGCGATGAGATTGCGGCGGACACTGAGATCGCTCTGTGTGACAGTGATGGAAATGAAATGCTTAGCTATCAGCTTCCCTGCGAATGTAACACAGTGACCATAAGCCTTGACACACTAGAAGCAGGGCAGACATACACCCTTCGCATTGGTGAAGAAGAGAAAGAAATAACGCTTACGGATACAGTGACAACTGTGAAGAGTGGAAAGTTTTCCGGTGGTGATTCATCGAATGGAGACAGGATGCCCGGCGGTATGACGCGGCCCGGGGATGAGGATTCCACAAAGGATAGATCTTCGGGAAGAAAAGGTATGTCACCCGGTGGCGCGTTTTCTGAAGAAGACAGTGAAAAAAGTATGCCAACGGGTGGCGAGACAACATAGAGAAGATAAAGACCTGCAGAACAGGAGCTCCTGTCTGCAGGTCTTTCTGCGCTGGCGACGGGTCAAAGTCAAGACGTTTATAACCTTGAAACAAATGGAAGTATATTGACATATATAAAAATATAAAATAATATATTAATATAAATGGATAAAATGCGAAATTCCAAAGAGGGTGATTTTTATGACAAGGGAAGAAATGCGCAAGATTAAGGAGAGTCGTGGATACAGCCTGGCAATGCTGTCAGCGTACACCGGTATTCCTTCGGTGACATTACAAAAGGTGTTTTCGGGTGAGACAAAGAATCCGAGAAAAGCAACACTTGACGCCATTGAACGGGTCCTTTTAGGAGAAGAGTCTGTATACCAGGGAAAGGCATATACTTATGAAAGTGAGCGGAAGCTTGCGCCTGAAAAAGACATGATGATCAGAGAACCAGGATATGTGTACGGTAGCAGCGCTATAAACGAAGAGGATAGCAAAGACAAAGAACAAAAAAAGGAGAAAAAGCCGGGAGAATTTACGCTGGAGGATTACTATGCCCTGCCTGATGAAAGGCGCGTAGAATTGATCGACGGTGTTTTTTACGATATGACTGCTCCCCGGTTTGTTCATCAGGATATCATAGGGGTGTTTTACATAGCGATCCACGATTTTATTAAAAAGAACAAGGGAAGATGTAAGGCTGCTGTCTCGCCTGTAGATATACAGCTGGACTGCGATGACAGGACAATGGTCCAGCCGGATGTTATTATCGTATGTGACAGGAACAAGATCAAGGGGTTCGGTGTGTATGGAGCTCCGGATTTTGCTCTGGAAGTGTTGTCACCCTCGACCAGGAGAAAGGATATGACGCTTAAACTGTGCAAATATGAGCAGGCAGGGGTCAAAGAGTACTGGGTGCTGGATCCTAAGAAGAAAGTGCTGATCACTTATAATTTCATGGAAGAAGACTGGACACCTGTGATCCACCCTTTAAAGGGGAAAGTGGGGATGGCGCTTTTTGATGAGAAACTTGTGATCGACCTGGATGAGATCGCTGCTTCCATTGAGGAGTTTGACCGGTAAAAGCAGGAGGATCATACACAGAAGATGGACCCGAATAAGGAGAGGAAGAGCGATAAGAGAAATCTTGAGGGGCTCCTGAAATTGTGCTATGATTTTATTGATAAAAAATCTTTTTGGAGATGATATTTATGCCTTGGTATGCAATGTTAATATGGGCTTTCCTGCTTGGAATAGTCGCATTTATTTTTATTAAACAGCAGATGGGGAAGAGAGCCTATAAAGATAAGGATATGAGTGTGGACTTTGAATGGTTTGAGAAAAGCAGGTCCATGTACCCCAAAGATGACACCGTTTGTCAGTACTATATGCACCCCGATAAGAACTTTTCCAATCAAGGGCATGTAGTTGTGGACCGTGATGACCGGGTGATCTATGAGGAGAAGGTCCTCTATGCGACTGTCATGGATGACTATGAGGTGGATTTTGTCAATCATCTGCTGGGTTATACGCATCACCACAAGATCGGTCATGCAACAACCTGCTCTGCGGGAATTGGAGGAGAAGACGGCGGGCTTGGTTTTAACCTGAGCAGTTCCTTCGATTTTGACGGGGTCCCGATCTGGGAGTATATTCGGCAAAAAGGATATCATTATGCCTTTCATTTGCATGGACTTGCTTACACAGTTTCTTTGTATCGGGGAGAGGACCATGTCGGCACCATTTATTCATCCAATAACGGAAAGAATTATTATAAAGCAAACGGAACGATTCAGCCTAAGATGGGGACGGCTGGCTATTATGTGCTAGAAGGATGTAATGAGGACCTGGATGCATTGGTGCTTCTTTCGATAGCATTTATCAGAACAGAATTAAATCCCCAGAGTATCAGCGGCTAGACAGCGTAAGTAATATGATTATATACATACAGGAGATGAGGATAAGATGAGCGACAGAGAGTATTGTAAGGTACCGGTATTTGAAAATGGTATGGCCATGCCGGTATTTCCCTTTACAGATGGGAAGACAGGAACAGATTATGATGCCGGGACATCGGCAATCGTCCGTTATTGTGTCTATGTGGAATCGGACTATGATATGGACGGGGACGGCAAGAGAGATCTTGTAAAGGCATTTGTGCAGGTTCCGAGAAGTGCGGCGGAAGGTAATTATAAGGCTGCCACGATCTTTGAGGCAAGACCTTATTGCGCAGGCGTGTTTGAAGCGGCTTATGACCATATGAAAGAAGTAGAGGATATTGATCTTCCACCTATGGATTTTGCAGATCTTGATGCCAAAGCGCCGGCCCGCGTGCCGACCGGATCCATTACAACGCTGGAAGCGGCATATGCAGCTGACCCTGCAGATTGGTATTACGAGGATAAGGGTTGTCCCGGGGCAAAATGCTATGAGATCATAGATAATTATAATTACTATCTTGTGCGCGGATTTGCTGTTGTGGCAAGCGCAGGATTCGGAACTCTCGGCTCAGACGGATTTGAGTTTACGGGATCTCACTATGAGAGAGACGCATTTAAATGTGTGGTTGAGTGGCTGCACGGCGACCGTGTTGCCTACGCAGACCGCAAGGGAACAACTGCAATCGCGGCGGAATGGTCCAATGGAAAAGTGGCTATGACGGGAAGATCCTATGCCGGCACTATGCCATTTGCGGTGGCGGTAACAGGGGTGCCTGGCCTTGAGACAATTATCCCGGTGGCAGGAATCGCAGACTGGTATACCCAGCAGAATATGCAGGGTGCGCAGCGCTATTGGCCAAAAGAGATGCTGTCAAGCTTTTTGGCTTACTATTGCACCAGCCGTTATCATGACCCGGATCTTACAGAAGAAGAGCGGAAAAAGATTGACATTTTCTTAAACCAGTTTACCTACGAGCAGCTGAAGAGCGGCTTTGATTACAGCGACTACTGGAAGGATGGCAATTATACGCTGCAGGCAGAGGAACTTAAGTGTTCGGCTCTGATCATCCACGGTCTTCACGATGAGAATGTATCCACAAAACAGTTTGAGATGATGTGGAAATGTTTTAAAAAGGCAGGTCAGCAGGTGCGGATGATCCTCCATCAGGGACAGCATATCACACCTACAATGCCTAACAAGGGCTGGGGTATCAGCATCGATGGAAAATACTATGATGACATTGTAAATGTATGGGTATCGCATTACCTCTATGATATTGAGAATGATGCTTTGGATATGCCGGCAGTCCTTATTCAGAACAATTTGGACCAGCATATCTGGGAAGCTGCAGAGGACTGGAATACGGGATTTTCAATGAAATTAAAATCAGCCGATGATAAGGCGGTGATCATCGATACAGACTGGGAAGCAGCGGACATAAACCGGGATAATTTTGATGACCGGATGGCAGTGAAGTCTTCCAATATGAATCAGCGTTATGTAACGTCAGCTCTTGAAAAAGAAGTGACTATTCAGGGAACCATCCGGGTGGATTTCAGAGCAGCTCTTGCAGGTGGCGACGCGGCGGCAAACTTTAACCCTGAAAATACCGATGATGCGGATCTTCTTTCACTGGAGCTTGGAAATCCTGAGAGATCCGGCAGGCAGGATGATGTGAAGCTGACTATTCTTCTTTTAGACGTGGCAGATGAGGCTTTCGACAGCTTTGCAACCATCGACCCACAGAGAAATACTGTCCCTAATAAGACAGTAAAAGAGAATGCCATTGAACTTGGCGGAGATTTAGGCGCTCTTGAAGAAAAGGAATTTGATACGGTACACAAGACTTACAGTGTGCTGTCACGGGCCTATATTGATCTTTGCAATCCGGCTTCCGGCTATGAACCGGAGACTGCCGCAGAGGCGATCACGCTGGTGGAAGGGGAATATCACGACTACCATGCATATTTAAATCCCACCCGCTACACAGTTGTCCCGGGACATAAGCTTGCTATTGTGATCGGAACGGAAGACCCAGTAAACTGTCTCCTTCACAAAGATTACAAAGTAAGTATTGCAGGTGGATCTGTGGGGGCAGAATTCCCGGTTGTAACTGATGGTATGGACCTTATGATAGAGGCGGAATAACTTCTTTACTTCAATCCCTAAAGGCTTAGCATTTAGGGGGGGAGGAAAATCATGAAAAAGAGAACAATTTTAAAAAGGCTTCTTGTGGCCTTTGTATCAGCGGCTGTCACAGTGGGAACACTTCCTGCTTCGTTAGAATCTGTATCGACAGTCAAGGCGGCTGACAGTACTGAACTGGACGATGAGCAGTATACAAAGATTGAGAATATATCAAATGATACCATCATCGGAGCAGATCTAAGCTACTGCCAGACACAGCAGGATTGGGGAAAGACCTTTGCCGATTTTGACGGAAATAGCCAGACGACAGCATTGCCTGCGTTAAAACAGGCCGGGGTGAATACCATTTCCGTTAAGGTGGCAGTGAATCCATCGGATGATCATGCATATTACAGGCTGGAGAACGGGATCGCCACATTAAAAGCAGCAGAAAGCGCAGGATTTTCAACGAACCTGGTGCTTATGTATTCGGATGAGCTTACCTGGCGTAACTATCAGCAGGTTCCGGCAGCATGGGCAGAAGAAGAGGATCTTGAGGCAAAAGCTCTCAGCTATACCGGAGAGGTGATGGATGCCTTGGAGGAGGCCGGACTTTCGCCTGATATTATCACGATCGGTCACAATATCGGCTGGGAGTTTTTAGGGTACAGCGGAGACGACAGCTGGAAGGTCTGGGAGTCCGTTGCAAAACTTGCAAAGGCAGTTCGTGAGAGATCTGCAGATGCTAAGATCGCAGTAGGTATTACCGCGGATAATGACAGTAAAAGCCCCACAGATATTCAGTGGATTTTGGAGAAACTGAATCAGGACTGGCTGGAAAATGATTATGGATTCTCCTATGATTACGTGGATGTTACGGTTGCATCTGCGGATATGGATGCAGAATATATCGCTTCCATGCGGGAACAATTTGAAAGCAGTGAAGAAGCAGCGGGAAAGACGGCAAAGCTGTACATTTCTGATGTCTCTTATGACAGAGCCAGTGAAAAGGTGAATAAAGAGGATCTTATTAAGGAGCAGGCAGATGGCATCTACCATTCTCTGAAGGCAACGATCAGTGCAGGAAACAGTGGCGGAATCATTTATGACAGTGCCGATATTGTAGGTGACAATGACTGGGGTCTGGCATCTTTATTTGATGAGTATGGTACACCGGTGGATTCCATCCGTGTTCTTGGATTGGCGCAAGGCATGGAAGTGGCTGCCATTACAAGGGACCCCTACCAATACGGAACGGAGAATAGTCTGAAGGATGAGGAAGTTACCTTTACAAAGATTGATGGCATGACTAAGGACACGGTTAAAGGTGTGGATGTATCTTCCTATATTGCCCTTGAGAATGCAGGGGTAACCTTCTCAGATAATGACGGAAATGAAAAAGAGCTCATGCAGATCCTGAGTGAGAACGGTGTCAATTCCGTGCGTATCCGTCTCTGGAATGATCCTTATAATTCAACCACCGGTAATACATACGGCGGCGGTGTCTGTGATCTTGAGACAGGACTTAAGATTGCAGAGGAAGCCACAAAATACAATATGAATATCACAATCTGTCTGCAGTATTCTGATTTCTGGACGGATCCTGCGCAGCAGCATTTGCCTAAAGCCTGGGTGGAGGATGAAGGCGATGTGGAGAAGATGAGTGAGAATGTCTACAACTACACCAAAGAGGTACTGGATGCCTTTAATGAGATCGAGGGCATCAACATCCAGATGGTGCAGGTGGGAAATGAGATCACAAACGGATTTATGAATATCCTGGTGAATCGTGCTGCCGGCGATGACTGGCAAACAATCTGGGAAGACAAAGAAAAGTCCACTGAGATCAACACGTACTTAAAAGCCGGTATAAAGGCGGTCAGAGAAGAAACGCCGGATGCACTGGTTGTTTTACATTTGGAAACGCCAAACGTGGACAAATATGCGACCATTATGGACACCTGGGAGAGAGACGGAGTGGACTATGACGTGCTTGGATCCTCATACTATCCGTTCTATTCTCCTAAGGTTAATACGCCGGAGAATCTGACAAAGGTAATGCAGTTGGCTTCGGACTACGGCAAACTTTTTGCGGTGGTGGAAACGGCCTGGGCCAATACCACACAGGATGCGGACGGAACTGCAAACACGATTGGCGCAAACAGAACCTTTGTCTATGACGTGAGCCCCCAGGGTCAGGTAGACGCAATGACCCAGATGTATCAGGTGCTCACCTCCGGAGACAATGCTCTGGGTGCATTTTATTGGGAGCCTGCCTGGGTTCCTGTCAATGCCGGCTGGCGTTACTGGCAGGAAAACAAGGATGCTTCCAACGAATATGGTACCGGATGGGCAGCAGAAGATTCCGTGGAGTACCTGGGAGAAGATAAATATTACTATAAGGGAGAACCTGTATGGGGCGGATCCTCCTGGGATAATAATACCTTGTTTGATATGCACGGAACAGCGCTTAAATCTTTAGCTTTCTTTAAAGAGGCAGATTCCGGTGAACAGGTGCAGAAAACGATTCTTTCATGTGTCGACGAGGAGGGCAATGAGATAGGGAGAACATTTGTTGATGTACCTGTGGGAGAACAGGACGTAGCGAGCCTGCCAACAATCTTCGGATATGCCCCGACAAAAAATGTTTACAGTTTTCTTGTCCAGGGTTCAACGGCGGGAATGACCACCATCCGGATAAAATACCACGCAGTCATAGATGCCAAGCTTTACACCACCAGCTACACTTACAATGGAAAGGTGAAGAAGCCGGCGGTGAAGGTCGTCTACGGCTCCACGGTCCTTGCAAAAAAGACATTGAAATCAACCTCTGATATAACAGTCACATATGCAAGCGGGCGCAAAAATGTCGGAAAGTACAAAGTTACCATAAAAGGTAAGGGGGAATATGCCGGAACAAAGACACTGACATTTACCATTAAACCGCCAAAGACAGCTGTTAAAAAGCTCACGGCAGGAACGGGTAAGATGACTGTGCAGGTGACACAGAAGAAGACCCAGGTGACCGGCTATAAGATCCAGTATTCTACCAGCAGTACATTTACAAGTGCAAAGACAGTGACTGTCAAAGGGTATAAGAATACGTCAAAGGTTATTAAAAGCCTGAAACACAAGACAGTTTATTATGTGCGTGTCGCCACCTACAAAGGAAGTTACACATCTGCCTGGAGTGCAGTAAAGAAGGTTAAGGTGAAATAATAAATGGTCCATCAGGACCTTGAGTAAGGGAAGGAGATAAGAGTATGTTAACAGCAAGAGAGAACTTCGAAGAGACAATCAAAGTCGGCGGAAAGCCGGAGCGTTTTGTCAATCAGTACGAGTATCTGGGAATTGTGATGGGTTCACCTTTCGGAAAGAGAAATCCGAATCCGAAGCCAGGTGAGGAAAACGTAGTCAATGCCTGGGGTGTGACTAAATCCTGGCCAAAGGGAACACCGGGAGCATTTCCGGTACATAGCCCTGATAAGATTGTTATCAAGGACATTGACGAGTGGCAGAAGTATGTAAAAGTCCCACAGGTGGTATATGATGCCGAGGAGTGGGAGCCATTCATTGCGGCAGCAGAGAAGATCGATCGCAAGGAACAATTGATGACAGGTTACTTTGCACCTGGCGTATTTGAACAGTGCCACTATCTGATGGAGATCCAGAATTGTCTGATGGCATTTTATGAGAGCCCGGATGAACTGAAGGAACTGATCGATTGCATTACACAGTTCGAGTTGGATTATGCCGCTGAATTCTGCAAATATGTGAAGCCTGAGGCTATGTTCCACCACGATGACTGGGGCAGCCAGATCTCAACATTTATGAGTCCGGATATGTTCCGTGAGTTCATTAAACCTGCTTATATGAAGATTTACGGCTACTATAAGGAGCACGGTGTTAAATATATCATTCACCATTCTGATTCATATGCGGCTACTTTGGTGCCGGATATGATCGATATGGGCATCGATGTATGGCAGGGTGTTATGAATACCAACAACATTCCGGAACTGATCGAAAAGTACGGTGGTCAGATTTCTTTCATGGGCGGTATCGACAGCGCCACTGTAGACTTTGAGGGAGTAACCCGTGAGAAGATCCGTCAGGAGGTTCGCAAGACCTGCAGTGCCTGTGGCACGAAATATTTCATCCCATGTGCGTCACAGGGTCTGCCAATGTCTACATATCCAGGCGTATATGACATGATCTGTGAAGAGATTGATGCATATTCCAAGGAAGTATTTGCCAAATAGAAAGAGACTGTAAATAGAAAGAGAATATAAAAAGAAGACCCATAGAGGTCTTCTTTTTTGTGTTGGTAACGAACAAGGCTGCGCCTATTTAATTTATTACCCGGCTTATTTCGGGTCAAATAATTCAATGGCCTCGCCGAGAGGGCCAAAGAGAAAGGCTGCTCTTGCAACATAAGGCGGATTTGATGGGATTGTCAGGTCTTCCGGTCCGATGAGTACATCATACCCGGCTGCTTTGATCTGAGCTACACAACCATCCACATCGTCAGAGTAGAGTGCCAGATGGTGAAGTCCACCGGGCTGCTCCTTTGGATCTCCGTCAGAGCAGATCTCAAGAAGTCCGTTGCCGGTATCTAACATTGCGCCAAGGGAGCCATCGCCATTGGTCCATGTCCTTACTGTATCCAGTTCCAGAACGTTTGTGTAGAAATCCGTTACTTTGTTAAAATTATCAACATTGCCGCATTTGATCGCTACATGCTGAATACCTTTGATATATTTTGCCATTCCATATCCTCCTGTTTTCGTTGGTGTCATTGAATAAATTATAACATAAGGTATGGACGCATTTGTCATGAAACCTCAATATAGTCAGTTAAGTGCATAAATGTGCGAAATATTATGATATACTTTTACCAACGGATTGAAACAGGAGACACTTCTATGGAAACAGCTGCTCCATTGGTAAAACAGAATATATATAAAGCCTGGTATCACCTTCCGGGATTGTTTGAATTTTATGAGTTCTATCGGGTCTTTTTGCCGCTTTTTAAAGAACACCGGGAATATTTTTATGATTGGTGCGAGATTGGATCCATCTATGGGGTACCGGCGGACTGTCTTTGGGGAGGCGGCCGTGTAGAGATTGGGACTACGGATCCTGGGGAAGTGTTACAGCTTCTCAGGGAACATGGTATTTCAGCCAGGCTTACTTTCAGTAATTCTCTGCTTGCCAAAGAACACCTTTCTGATGCAGGCTGCAACGCTTTGTGCAGGCTTTTCCAGGAGACAGGGCCGGTAAGGAATGGTATAATCCTGCATTCAGATCTGCTGCTTGACTATTTGAAAGAAAAATATCCCGACTATTATTTTGTCTCTTCCACCACAAAAGTGTTGACAGATTTCAGAGATTTTCTGGAGGAGGCAAGACGTGAGGAATTTGCTTACGTGGTGCCGGATTTCAGACTGAACAAGGCATTTGCTAATCTTTTTATAATGCCAAAGCCTTTGAAAGATAAGGTGGAATTTTTGTGCAATGAATGCTGTCCCCCTTCTTGCCTGGATCGGGGGGAGTGTTACGAGGAAGTGAGTCGAAAAAACCTGGGAATTGAGTCTGTGGAAAGCTCATTTGCCTGCCGTAACAGCTTAGAGAGCGGCAGAGGGTATCGCTTCTCAAAGGCGATGGAAAGCCCTGCATTTATCAGTGTGGATGATATTCAGAATATATATCTTCCAGGCGGATTTTCCAATTTTAAGATAGAGGGCAGGGGGCTTGGCTCCGCCATGCTTTTGGAATTTCTGCTCTATTATATGGTCAAACCAAAATATCAGATCCATGTGCGGGAGGCAGTCTATCTGGACAATATGCTGGATCTGTTTTAAGGAGGTATGCTATGAGACAATATGAAATGTGTGAATTGAGTTATCAAACCGGAAAGCCAAAAGGCTCTGAGGTGCAAATCGACCTGCAGGGTGAATTTAAGCGGGAGGGATCTCCTGATATGTTAAGGGTCAAAGGCTTCTATGCAGGAGATGGCATCTGTAAGGTTCGTTTTCTCCCATCCCACGCCGGCTCCTACAGATATAAGATTACCGGATTGGTGGAAGATGAAGGCACCATTTTAGTGAAGCCTGCGAAAGAAGGATGTCACGGGATCGTGCGCGCGGCGGGGACTCATTTGCAGCATGAGGATGGAACCTGGTTTTATTCCTTCGGCACCACTGTCTATGCCCTGGCGCATCAGGATGAGGCGCTGACAGAAGAAACCATGCAAACACTTGAAAAAAGTCCGTTCAATAAGATCCGGATGTGCACATTCCCAAAACACTATGTGTACAATGCAAATGATCCTAAATGTTATGCTTTCTACAGAAAGGAAGACGGAAGCAAGATTTCTTTTTGCGATAATCTAGGCAGCAAGCGAGTGGTTGCGCCCTTTGATCCGGCGAGACCTTGCTATGCATTCTGGGACGATTTTGAGAGAAAGCTTGAGAGGCTGTTCTCTATGGGAATACAGGTTGACCTGATCTTGTTTCATCCATACGACAGGTGGGGACATTCTCACATGCCGCTTAAAGACAATCTCCTTTACCTTGACTATGCGCTTCGGAGACTGTCTGCATATCCGGGTATCTGGTGGTCTTTGGCAAATGAATATGATCTTCTTTTTGACTGGAAGTTAGAGGATTGGTATGCAGTAGAAGAGTTCATTGCGAAGAACGACCCGTATCATCACCTGCTTTCTAATCATAACTGTATCCGGCTCTACGATTTTGAACGTGAAAATGTGACACATGTTTCACTGCAGCATCGGACCATGACATTGACAGACCATCTGATAGCCCAGTATGAAAAGCCGGTGCTTTATGATGAGTGCTGTTACGAAGGCAATCTTAAGGAGGACTGGGGCTCCATTTCCGGAAAGGAAATGGTAAACCGATTCTGGAAAGTGACCACACCTGGCGGCTACTGTACCCATGGTGAGGTTATCCTGGATGCAGATAATGAGGATCCTGATGCGGCGGTGCTCTGGTGGGCGAAAGGTGGAAAGCTTAAAGGTACAAGCACGGAGAGGATCGCTTTTCTCAGAAATGTGATCGAGTCATTGCCGGGACCTCTTTCTCCTTATGTTACAGGATTTGGAGATATTATGTATATTCCGGATGACACATTTGCAAAGATCATTGCAGGAGCGCCGGAGGGAATCGGAGATATCCTTCGCCTTATGTCTGGACTTCCTTATTATGAGAAAGTGTTCAAATCAGTCAATGAGCATAGCTTTGCAGGCCGTGTCGGTAATCAGGCCTTCCTTTTCTATTATGGTGAGAATTGCTTTGGGCGTATGATTCCGCAATTGCCAGCGGAACAGACATATAAGTTGGAGGTTATTGATGCCTGGAATATGACAAGAGAGACTATCGCAACCGGATATCATCCGGGAAAAGAAGTTATCTTGCCCGGCAGGGAATATATTGCCTTGCTTGCAACGGCTGAATAAAAAATAAACAACAGGCTGCCACATTTAAAATCACAGTGGCAGCCTGTTTTGTATTGGAATATATAGTTTAAAAGCTTATTTAGATATCGAGTGCAGCGTGATATCCCCAGTATACAGCGTTGGTAATGGTAGACACTCTGGATGCATCACCGATCACTCTTACGTAAGGAGCGCAATCCATCAGTTTCTCTACTACATCTGTGCGTGAACGCTGACCCAGTGCGCAGATGATGGAACTTCCTGCTACCAGTACCTTTTCGCCATCTGCATTTTCACAGAGAACACCGTCAGCGGTAACTTCCAGCGCTTTATGGCTGGTGTAGACATCCACATACTTCTCGATTTCCTTCAAAAGCAGGGGACGATGACGTACATTTGCATCCGGCGCAAGTACGTCTCTCATTTCAACCAAACGGACCTTTTTGCCTTCCATGCCAAGGTGAATCGCACACTCGCATCCGGCAAGACCGCCGCCCATGACAACAACTTCATCACCGACTTTTTCTTTTTCCAGATAGTAGTTGTTGACTACCACAACGTTGTCTCCTTTCAGTCCGGGGATCGGCGGAACCAGCGGTGAAGAGCCGACGCCGATGATCAAAGCATAAGGATCGATCTCCCTTACAAGCTCCGGAGTTACTTCTGTGTTCAGGCGAATGTCTACGCCTGCGCGCTCCGCAAGAATCTTGTATGTCTTGCCAAGCTCATACATTTCTCTCTTAAACGGAAGGGCCTGCTCGCTCTTTAAGATACCGCCCACTTCACTTTCTTTTTCACAGAGGATGACATCATGGCCGCGCCTTGCTGCCGTGTAAGCCGCATAGAGTCCGCCTGGGCCACCGCCTGCTACCAGAACTTTTTTCTTTACAGGTGCAGGGAGCACTTCCATGCCCTCCATCTCACGGCCAATCAGAGGGTTGACGGTGCATCTTCTTGTAGAAGTCGCAGCACGCTCTGCCATACAAGTGAAGCAACGCAGGCAGCGAACAATCTCCTCGTCACGTCCTTCAACGACTTTTCTTGGCAGCTCCGGATCAGCCAGAAGCTGTCTGGCCATATATACAATATCTGCTTTGCCGGAAGCGATGATTTCCTCCATCTGGGCAGGATCCCCTAAACCTCCGATGGTAGCTACGGGTTTGCTTACATGCTTTTTGATCTCTTCTGCTAAGAATACATTGCATCCATGTTCTACAAACATAGAAGGATGTGTGATACCAAAGGTCTTCTGATAAGTACCTGCAGAAACATGGATGATATCGCAGTATGGCTCGATCATCTGCGCAATCTTAACGCCTTCTTCCAAGTCATATCCGCCTTCCACAAACTCAGAGCCACTCATACGGAACTCAATCGGGAACCATGGGCCCACTGCTTCTCGAACAGCGGTGAGGACTTCGATGGCAAGACGGCAGCGATTCTCAAGGGAACCGCCGTACTCGTCTTCTCTGTGGTTGAAAAGAGGAGAGAGGAACTGGTTGATCAGCCAGCCGTGGCCACCGTGGATCATCAGCATTTCAAAACCTGCTCTCTTAGCCAGGCCCGCCACATCTTTGTAAGAAGCTACGATCTCATCGATCATTTCCTTAGTCAGGGCTCTTACCTGTACGCCATCCGGGCGGACAGTATCAGAAGCGCCCCACTGGCACATCTCATGCTGTTTGCTCTTGTCTGTCATATAAGTTCCTGCAAACTGACCGGAGTGGGAAAGCTCCAGTGACGGGATGGCGCCGTGACGTCGTATAGCGTCTGCCGCGTAAGTGGCTGCCGCCAAAGAGTTTAAGATCTTTGTGTCCAAATGGTAAGCGTGGGATCCGTCTGTCGCCGGGTGTACCATGCACTCGGAAATCGTGACTGCACCGGCTCCGCCTTTGGCACGAAGCTCATAAAAAGCAGCTGATTTGGGACCGATACATCCATCATTTGTGATATCTGTTCCGCCCATAGGAGCCGAGAACATACGGTTGCGGAAGGTTGTCCGTCCGACGGTGATCGGTTTGCTCAGGTTTGGAAATTTTCGATTCATGTTTTGATCCTCCATTTCTGAATTGATTGTGTATGTTATTTTCTGAATTGGTATCACCTTATTTTTCAGGGCTAATGACTAAGCCCTATTTCACTTTGTTATATACGAATGACAGGACAAGCCCGCACAGGGAAATGACTGCTGCTACCAGAAAGGCCGGTGTATAGCTGCCTGTTCTTCCAAGAAGCATGCCCATAACAGTTGGACCAAAGCAACCGGCAAAGGCAAAGCCGATGAACATGATGCCGTAGTTTACACCATTATATTTGCTTCCGAATTGCTCACTCGTAAATCCCGGATAAACGCCCATAAACGACCCGAAGCTCATGCCGATGCAGGCAATTCCCACAACAAAGAGCGCTACCATGCCGGTTTTGCAAATGTAAAGAACTAAAAGACCGATCAAAGAGAGGATCAATGCAATCCTAAGTGTGTTGACACGGCCGATGCGGTCCGAAATATATCCGGCGCCCACGCGTCCTGCTGCGTTAAAAAGTGCCAGCATTGAGACCATGATCGCTGCGGATGAAGCCGCAAGTCCAATGTTAGCCTGCGCAATATTGGAGGTCTGGGAAATGCACATCATACCACTGAAGGCACCGCAGGTCATCATAATGATCATGACATAAAAGACCGGAGATGCAAGCATCTGCTTCCAGTTTTTATCATTCGAGGAAAGTGCGACATCAGAAGCAGCTGAAGATAGGGGTGCTTCCATTCCTTCCGGCACGAATCCGTCCGGACACTTCTGAATAAAGAAGGAGCATACTGCGATCAGGATCATAAAGACAAGACCGATCAGTTTGAATGCAGAAGCCACGCCCAGATTATTTATCAATTTGTTGGCAACCGGTGGCATAAGCACGGAGCTAAGGCCGTATGATGCAGTGGCAATGCCGCCAATCAGCCCCTTTTTGTCAGGGAAGAATTTCACAGTGTTGGTGATGGTACATCCGTAAGCAGCTCCCATGCCAAGACCGGTGAAAAGACCGTAGCCCACAATTAAAAGCATCTTATCTGTGGCAAATCCGGAGATCAGCATACCGCCGCCAAACATCAGACCGCCGATGAGAACGACCATGCGGGTACCTAATATTTCATTTAATTTTCCACCGCTTATCATAGTGATGGGTCCCACAGAATTGGCAACCGTAAACACAATAGCCAGGCTGCTGGCTGTCATAGAGATTCCTCTGATTTCACTGATATAGCCGGCCATGGGCGCTGCAAACACGCTCCATGCATAGAGAGAACCGATACATAGATTGATCAGACAGCTGGCAACAAGCACCTGCCATCTTTTCTTTGTGAGATTCATAACGATACCTCCTTTCTCATTTTAATTTTCAAATTAAGAGTACCTTAACAAGGACAAATGATTATAGTCGAATTCCGACGCTCTACTATCATTTTCCGACAATTCTTTTCCTTATTTTAATGAGAAAAAGGAATGGTTTTTATATTACAGAAATCACATTTATGCTAAAATGAAGACACAGATATGGAACGAGAGAGGGAACATATGAAACTATTGATTGTGGATGATGAGGTCAGCGCGATCCGGGCGGTTGAATGCATGATCGGCGACCGGAATGTGGGGATAACCAAAATCTATACGGCATCCGGGGCAAGGGAGGCAAGAGAGATCCTTTATAAAGAGCCCATCGATATTGTCTTGAGCGATATTGAAATGCCCAAGGAGTCGGGGCTGAAACTCCTTTCCTGGGTGCGGGAAGAATATCCGGAGGTGTCCACCGCATTTATGACTTGCTATGCAGATTTTTCATATGCCAGAGAGGCGTTAAAGATGGGCTGTGAAGGGTACCTTTTAAAGCCCCTGGATCCGGATGAATTGCTGGATCTTCTTGCAAAGATCATTGCAGATCGTAAGAAGAAAGAAAAGGAAAAAGAAAAGGTTCGTAAGTTTGATGCCAATGCAGATCTTAGAAGGCGGGAATTTATCAAGGATCTTTTCTATGTAAATATTCCGTCTAAAGAGCAGGAAATTGAAGAAGAGCTTATAAAGAGGGATGTGAGCCTCTCCAAGGACTGGTATTACTGTCCTGTTCTGCTGATGGTAAGGAGATGGGGAAACGCGGGCTTTAAAAAAGAGCGCTCCTTGATCCGGCACAAGGCGGAAGAACTTTTGACAGTGATTCGGCAGGATACTATTATCTGGCAGAATGTGATCCATTTCGGTGAGAATTCTCATATGGTGATCTGTGTGTCAAAATCTGAGGAAGGTCTGTTTGAATACTGTCGCCAGTTTGCCGCTCAGTATGCCAACATGATCTTAAATTTTGCATCTGTCCGTCTGATCGCGTATGTAGGAAATGTAGTGCCTCTTTCAGGGGTGGCTTCTGAGATGGAGAAGCTGTTTTTTATGGACGGGGAACATTTGGAAGACCATGGTGTTGTCCTATATACCGAGGAGCAGAACCTGATACGTATGGATGAGGATGCCACGAATCGGTTTGCAAGATTTGGTCAGCTTCTTGAAGGAGAACGCCATGAACAGCTTAAGAAGGAAATGTATGATTATCTGGATTACTTAGATGCCACTGGCGGTCTTAATCGGCGCCAATTCTACTATTTCCATTCCAGATTTTTAAATCTTTTATCCCGCTATATGCAGGAGCGCAATATGCAGGCGAGTATGCTGACACAGGATGAAGAGACAGCACAGAGCTTTGAACAGGCTTTACGCAATATCCATTCCATGAAGGCGTGGATCGACGTCGCCTTAAAACGTCTGCGTGATCTGCATCCGAAAAAGGGACAGATAAATGACCCGGTGGAGGAGACGATCCGGTTTATCCAGATGAATCTGAATCGGGAACTTGATATGGCAGAAATCGCGGAGAATGTACATCTGAATCAGGATTATCTGACCAGGATCTTTAAGAAGAGTACCGGACTGGCTGTTAAGAACTATGTGACAGTCAAGAAGATGGAGCGGGCGGCAGGACTTTTGGAGTTTACTGACCTTCCCATCGCTGAGGTTGCCTACCAAGTGGGATATCTGAACTACACAAGCTTTAACAGAGCATTTAAGAAACAATACGAGGAATCACCGCAGATTTACCGGCAGGTACGGAAAAAATAAGGAATTCAGAATGAAAAAAAGAGTTTATGGACTTATAAGCGCCATTTTGATCACAATTTTATGCCTTTCTCTCTGTGGCTGCAGTACAGGTCAGGAACAGGAAACGGAGCCTTTAAAAGAAGAGGAGATGACTACGCTTCGCTTTCCGCTGATCGTGGGAGGCGAGCTTCCGAAGAATTGGGATGCTGTGGAAGAGGCTTTAAATACTTACCTTAAGGAAAAGCTTGAATTGCAGCTTGAATTTGTCATGGTAGATGCCACGGCGCTGGAAGATTTTTATCTGATGAAGGAAGGAGGTGCGCAGGGAGTTGACTTTGTGAATCTTCTTTCTGCCGAGAACTATCTGTCGCAGATGGTATCTGCCGGTGTTTTGATGCCTTTGGATGACTTACTTGAGGAGCACGGAGAAAAGATAAAAGAAGTTGCAGGAGACATCCTTTCGGCAGGTGCTTTGGGAGAGACTCAGTATATGATTCCTTCTGTAAAGGACGTATATTCTTTTGGCTGCAGCGTTGAATGTAATGCAGATCTGGTGGAAAAGTATGGGATCGATCTGTCCGGGATTCACAACCTTTCTGATCTGGAGCCGGTTTTAGCAAAGATTCATGAAGAAGAGCCGGATGTGATCACCTTTGCGGGGAACAGTACCGGAAGCGGCAACACTACATTGGCGGCGGGGGTCGACCGGCTGACGGATGCGCTGGGCGTTCTTTTGACAAATGATCCGGCGCAGGAAGCAGAGGTGGTGGACTGGTACGAGACAGACGAGTTTATGGAGCTTGCCAAGACATTTTACTCCTGGTATAGAAAGGGGTACATATCCTCAAATATGCTTACCAGTCAGCGCTCTTCATCCGACCTGGTGCGGGAGGGAGAAGCATTTTGCTATCTGAGCACTATTGGACCGGGAGCAGATGAGGGTACTGACACAGAACTTGGAGGCAGTATCGTGGAAGTGGCATTATCGGACGTTCCACAGCTTTTGACAAGCAATGAGCTGGGACTTACGGCAATCGGCATTTCATCGACTTGCGAAGAACCGGAAAAGGCAATGGAATTTCTGGAACTTTTATATACGGATGAATATCTTGTAAATCTTTTTTCTTATGGAATAGAAGGAGAAAATTATACCCTGACGAATGGAAAAGTGGATCAGCAGGGCGATTATTTTTTGCTGTACAGTCAGCCCATGAACCAGACTCTTAAGGCGCCATTGGTCTCAAGCGGAAGCGATTATGAATCATATATTTCTGATTTCCTGGATAATGAGATACAGTCTGCAGCCCTTGGATTTGTTTTTGATGAGAGGCCGGTTCAGCAGCAGATCACTTACTGCCAGGCGGTAGTGGCTAAATATTTTCCGGTGATCGACAGCGGTCTTGTGGATCCGGAGAAAGAAATGCCGGTATTTGTGGAAGAACTGAAAAAAGCCGGGATCGATGAGATCATTGCAGAAAAACAACGACAGCTGGATGAATGGAGAGAGCGGCAGTGAAGAGGAAAGAGAAATCTCCGAAACAGGATAAAAACAGCATAGTGAAAAAGTTTCTGAAAATAAGCCGGTCCGCCTCTGTCATGACACAGGTTGGAACTTTACTTTTCGTCCTTCTTCTCCTTGTGTTTATTCCGGCAGCGGTGATCTCCTGGCGGTATGCACAGAATGGCGTTCGCCAGATCGAACAGAGCAACACCTGGCTTTTGCAAAGCTATATGTCCCAGATCGATCGGGAAATGGATACGGTAGAGCAATACCTTTATAATCTGGTCTACCGCAATGATGACACATATAATCTGACCAATAAAGACGATGCAGCTTTCTACTACAGCGCCAATGAACTACAGGGGAATTTCAAGAAGAACCTGCTTAATTACGAGTATTTGAGCGCAGTCTATGTGATCGTACCTAAAGAAGACTTTGTTTGCACCTATATACGGAATGTGGAGCGGGTCAATGAGGAAAAACTGCTGCAGGAAGTCCTCGTGGAAAAATGCGGAAAAGAGGCAATGTCTGCCGATGATGGGGGAGCCTGGCAGTTTATGGAGATCGATGGAGAATTGTGGCTGAACTGGTATTATACCAATGACGGTATCTGGGGCGGCGCCATGTTTGCCGTAAATGATCTTCCGATGCCGGATGAGACTTCTTCCGGGCAGGATGTCTCTTTTGTGACAGAAAGCGGTTTGAAGGAAGTGCTATCTGGAGCCGATTCCGGGGAGACTGTTCTATATGCGAAGTCCGAATCATTGCCTTTCTATATCTGTGAGACTTATGACAGTAGCGAAGACTGGGCGATGCTTCCCTTTATGCAAAGATATGCCACACTGCTTGTCATTGGTTTTCTGCTGATATTTATATTTAGTTTTTTGGCTCTGGACTACTGGATGATACGTCCCCTTCGAAAGCTGATTCGGGCGATGGAAAAGCTTGAGAGCGGTGACTTGGATTACCGGATACCGGAAGAAGCACCCAACTATGAGACAGGCAATATCTTCCGTACTTTCAACCAGATGACCGATCAGATCCGGAATCTGAAGATTTCAGTTTATGAAGAAAAACTGCAGCACAGAAAAACGGAACTTAACAATTTATCTTACCAGCTGAGACCTCATTTTATGGTAAATTCCATGAATATGGTATATAACTTGATCCTGACAGGAGATTACGAAAGTGCTAGGAAACTGACACTTGTATCGGCCAGGTATCTGCGCTATCTCCTTTCGGTTACGGATGATTTTGTTCCCCTCAAGGAAGAGATTGCTCATCTGGGGAATTATCTGGAGATCCAGAAGATCCGATATGAGAATCTGTTTGATTATGAGATTCAGATAGATCCTTTTGTGGAGGGCATTATGATCCCATCCATGCTCCTTGTGAATTTTGCCGAGAATTCTGTCAAGTATTCCATGGATCCGAATCAGCTTAACAGGCTTCTGATCGCGGTGGATTATCTGGAGAAAGAAGGAGAGCTGTACGCAAGACTTCAGATCAAGGATAATGGGCAGGGATATCCGGAATGGCTGATCAGTGCCTTGCAGGAGAGAAATATGGAGGCGCTGGAGCAGCGCATCGGCCTCAAAAACAATCTGCTCCGTATGCAGATGCTTTTTGGAGATAAGGCAGAGTGCCGTTTTTATAATGGAGACGGTGCTGTGACGGAATTTGAGTTTCCGTTATAGGATTCGGAAAATATTTCAGAAGACAGAAAAATTCATCTTTGAAAACTATGTGATTTTTATGAACCGGGAAGACAAAATCGTCCTCCCGGTTCATTGCGTTGGCGATGAGTCAAAGCCATGATGCTTTTAAAGAACTATGAAGTCGGATTTTGATAAGCGCAGGTAGGATAAATCCTTTTTTTTGACATCCACAATTTTTAGAATAGACTTAAGCAATTTTTTGAGAACGTTAAAATATAAAAGGAGGATTTATAATGGCACACAAACGTTTTTTTGGTGTAGGAGAACCTTTGATCCAGAGAGAGGCAGACACAAAGGTGCCGGCAGCGGCTTATCTTGATCTGGTCAAAGGAATGGGCTGCAACGCTTATCGTTCCTGGATGCACATCACTGATATCCTGTTGGATCCGGTGACTCCAAATGAGGAGATCGTTGCAAGACATACAGAGCTTTTGAACCGTGCAGTAGAGCTTGATATCGAAGTGACAGGTATGAGTCACGAGTGGTTTCTGCCGGAAGGATGCAAGCAACGCATGGGTCACGCAACTCCGGCAAGAGATCTGACACCGGGAAGCCCTTACATGGAGACACTTGAGATGCTGGAGCAGTCGTGGGAGACTATGGCAGCACTTTTCCCACAGGTTACTATCTGGGAAGTCGGCAATGAGTGGAATCTGAACGCATTCCTTCATCCGGACGGATTCCTTGACAGTGATATGTCACATCCGTTTACAGCAGATGAGAAGATGGATATTGCCATGGATCTGCAGTATTTCAGCGCAAAGGGCGTCAGAAAAGGAAATCCGAATGCATTGGTTGCTTCTTTCTCACCGGCTCTTAGCACACCGACCCTTGGCGGCGACATGCCGGACTATCTGCCGGTCATGTTTGGAGCGGCCTGGACATTTGACAAGATGTATGAGCGCATTAAATCAGGCAAGTTCTGGTCAGACAAAACAGATGATTTCTTTGATGTTGTTTCTTGGCATCCATATGTATTTACCAACAAGATCGTCGATGGCGACTACGACCTTTTCCTGGATGTAGAAGAGCCGGACAGCCTTTGGAGAGCGTTCGGAGATTCTGTTTATAAGGTTATGCGCAAGTATGGCGACGGCCACAAGGACATCATTATGACGGAGACAGGTTTTACGGATTGCGGTAATCCAGAGTGGGAAGAGCGATACGCTTACTACAACAAGCGTATCCTCGAGATGGCTATGGAGATGGATAACATCCGTACCGTACATAACTTCCGCCTGCTGAATGAGACAGCAATGCTTGAGCGCGCAGGTATCGAGAGCAACCAGATCGGTGGACTGACAGAGGTTTATTTCGGACTCTTTACAGAGCCGGTTGACGGATGCAAGCCTAGAAAGAGAGCTCTCGCGATCCAGGAGATGACAGGAAGTACAGCAGATCTTTACGAACTCGGCCGCAAGGTGTGTGAGACACCAAAGCTTGGATAAACAGGAGAAAATGATGGAAAACTATATTGTAAATACTTTGAGCGGTAAGGTACAGGGACATGAGAGGGAGAGCATCATAGAGTATCTTGGCATCCCATTTGCAAAACCGCCGGTAGGAGAACTTCGATTTAAACGTGCCCAGGCAATCGATCCATGGGAAGGTGTGTTTGAGGCAGATAAATACGGTCATCCGTCTGTTCAGCTGGATGATGGTAAGCTTCGGGGAGAAGAGGACTGTTTGACTTTGAATGTACTTCGTCCAAAGGAGGGAGATAAACTTCCGGTCTTTGTGTGGATCCACGGCGGCGGTTACAACACAGGAAGCTCCAGCGACGGAATCTACGATGGTATTCACTTCGCGGAGGATGGTGTTGTATTTGTATCAATTCAGTATCGGTTAAATGTCCTGGGATTCTATGATTTCACAACCTATCCGGGATGTGAAGATTTTGAGAGTAACTGCGGTGTTTCCGATCAGATTCTTGCATTGAACTGGATTCATGAGAACATAGCTGCATTCGGCGGCGATCCGGAGCGTGTGACCATTGCAGGCGAATCGGCAGGCGGCGCTTCTGTAGTGAACATGCTGGCGGCGCCGGGCGCAAAGGGAACATTCCAGCAAGCAATTGCAGGCTCCGCTCTTCCCAACTGTATATGTACCCATGAGCAGGCAAGAGAGAATATTGATCTTTTCTTAGAGGGAATGGGATGGACGGAAGAAGACCTTCCTAAACTTCGCACCATTCATCCCTATGAGCTGCAGAAGGGCAATACCTATGTGGCAGAGAAACATCAGTATAAGACGCCGGGAGGTTTCCTTCCGGGACCGATTCAGGACGATCTGATTCCGGTCCGCCCTATCGATGCTATCCGTCAGGGCAGTGCTGATGGCGTAAAGCTGATCATTGGTACCAATATGCATGAGGGAACCATGTTCGTGCACCCGGAGAAGACCGGTTTTCCTAACAGCTGGGCTATGGTAACAGCCATGATGGAGAAAAACGGACAGGCACAGGCTATTCCGTCTGTCATCAGCTATTATGAGCCAACGGCGGATGATTCCTTCAAGGAATTTCATGCGCAGAAAGAGTTCACCAACTCAAGCGTTCCGGTAGTAACCGGCGATTTCAGACAGATAGGCGGTGATCCGTTTATCCGTTTCGCAACAGACTATGCCTTCCAGATGCCGGCTATTAAAGTGGCAGAAGGACAGAAAACATACGGTGATGTGTGGATGTATCGCTATGAGTTCGTGTCAAAATCCGGCGTTGCCACAGGATGGCTTGCATCCCATGCATTTGAACTGCCCTGTGTATTCGGGACGAGAGACTTTCCGTTTTGCCAGTTCGTATTTGACGGCGAGCCTGCAGAACTTTATGATGCGCTCTACGAGCAGATTCATGGTGCATGGGTGCGCTTTACTAAGGAAGGAAATCCCGGCGATGAGTGGGGACAGTACACTGGCTACCATTCACCGGTGCGGATCTTCGACCGCGAGACGCGCACGGAACTTTTGGACCGCCGCAATCTGATGAATGTCTGGGGCGACATGCGTTTCTACGAGAAATAAAAGGAGAATTTTTCCGGGCGAAAAGTCGGAAAATGAGAAAGAGGTGACGGTTTTCGTCTATAGGATGAAAACCGCACTGAATATAATAAAGACAACAAGTTAATTCGTATCTATAAAGGAGGAGAAAATGTTTAGTTTTGCTTCAAAAACAAATGATCCGCATACCAAGTTAGGCTGGAATGACAGAATTGGCTATGGTATGGGTAACTTTGGTATGGCATGGATAAACGGTATGATGTCCGCTTTCCTTATGAAATACCTGACAGATGTATCTTTGGTTGATGCAGGCGTTGTATCTGCTATCATCGCGATCTCAAAACTTTTTGACGGTGTATCAGATTTGATCATGGGTCGTATCGTAGATAACACCCGTTCTAAATTCGGTAAGGCAAGAGTATGGCTTATCCGTATGTGTATTCCGTTGGCAATCGCAAACATCCTTTTGTTCAGTATTCCGTCTTCAATGACCGGTATGATCAAGTATGTTTACGTATTTGTTCTGTACAACTTAGTTAACTCTGTATTCTACACAGCAATGTTTGTTCCTTACAACTCATTGATCTCTCTGTCTACAACAGATGGATATGAGCATGGTATGCTTGGTAACATCAGCATGATCTTCCAGACCATCGCTAATATCTGCATGAACACATTCTTCATGGCTATGGTCATCAAGTTTGGTAACGTTGCAGAGCCTTACACAACAGAAGCTCAGAAGGGCTGGACAATGGCTGTTGTAGTTGTTGGTATCTTCGTTATTGTATCTGCACTGATCTGTGTATGCGGTACTAAAGAGAGAACAGAGGTACAGGTTGATCAGAGCGACAACAAGCCGAAGGACAATGTTCCGACAGGTACAGCATTGAAAGCGCTCTTCACCAATAAGTACTGGCTGACAATGATCTTTGCTATGTTCGTAATCTTCTTTATCATCGTTATGTATTCAGCAGGAGCTATTTACTACTGCGCAGATGTACTTGGCGACTACGCTTTATATACACCGGTTAACAATGCACTTTCAATTGCTCAGTTTGCAACAATGTTCGTCACACCATTCTTTATGAAGAAGTTTGGTAAGCATATGACTTACATGGTTGGTCTTATTGGAATGGCTCTTGGTTTCCTTGGAACAGGATTCGCAGGAACAAGCGTAACTCTTCTTGTTGTATTCAACGCACTTAAGGGTGTTGGTCTTGGAGCAGCCGGCGGTATGGCATTTGGTATGGTAGCTGATACATTAGAGTACGGCGAGTGGAAGACAGGTATCAAGACAGTCGGTATGGGTAATGCAGCTATCTCTGCAGCACAGAAACTTGGTCTTGGTATTGGTCAGGTTGTACTTGGATGGATCCTTGCATTCGGCGGATATGACGGAGCTGCAGCTGTTCAGTCTGAGTCAGCTAAAGCAGCTATCACATTCCTTTACAACTGGCTCCCTGTAGCTATGATCGTAGTGACACTTATCATCATGAGCTTCTACAAGCTTGATAAGGAAATGCCACAGATCCAGAAGGACCTTGAGGAAAGAAAAAACAATCAGTAATCAATCCTGAAAATTTAAAGAGTTCATAAGAAGGAGGGGCGGCATTTTCCACACAGTTGTGGGGATACCGTCCCTTTTTAACATAAGAGGAGAAAAGAATGGCACATTTACAGGTGAATTTTATGTCGGAGGCCCTTATGCGGACTGTGACGATCCATGTGATCCTTCCGACAGATAAGCTGGTCCCACCAGGATGTCCCAAGCCTGCAGGAGGACCTTACAAAACACTTTATCTTTTGAACGGAATCATGGGAAATCACACGGACTGGTGTAACGCTACCAACATTCAGATTCTGGCGGAGACATACAATATTGCAGTTGTCATGCCAGGTGGTGAGAACCGTTTCTATCTGGATTTTGAACCGACTCATGAACTTTATGGTGAGTTTGTTGGCCGGGAGCTTGTGGAGGCTACACGAAAGATGTTCCCACTTTCTGATCGGAGAGAGGATACATTTATTGCCGGCGTTTCCATGGGCGGATACGGTGCTCTTAGAAACGGTCTTAAATACAGCGAAAACTTTGGCTATATTGCAGGCATTTCCACAGCTATGGTATTATATGACCTGAAGAGCCGGACGGATGAGCATCCTATGTTTTTGGAGACTAAAAGTTACGCCGAGACGATCTTTGGGGATTTTGACACGGTTATGGATAGCGATAAGAATCCGTTGTGGCTGGCAAAGAAGCTGATCGAGAATGGAAAGCCCTTACCGGAGCTTTTCTTAATGATCGGCACGGATGATTTCCTTTACGCAAGCAATCAAAGACTCCGCAAGGATCTGGATGCATTGGGAATTTCATATGAGTATGCGGAGGCGCCGGGAGACCATGACTGGAATTTCTGGAAGGATGCGATCCTTAAGGTACTTGATTGGCTTCCGCTCAAAGAAGAACAGACAGAAAGGCTTCATTCAGGGAATGTAGGACTCTGATTGGACGAAGGACATAAACAGGAATGGCAAACAGAGCGCAGACAAATTGGATATGGACACCGGACTGGAAACCGGAGGATCAGGCAAAGGCTGGTATTGTATGCTTCAGAAAGGTATTCTGGCTTCAGAGAAAGGCGCAGAAGGCAGATATTGAGATCACAGCTGACAGCCGTTACAAGCTTTATCTGAACGGGCATCTGGTAGAATTTGGACCCATGAAGGGAGATGACCAGATCTGGTATGTGGACCGGATCGACTTAACGCCATACTTGCAAGTGGGTGAAAATGTTTTTGCCCTGGAGGTCCTTTCCTATCCGGCTATGCATGGCATGGGAAATCACAGTATATTCCGTACCGGCTGCCCGGGATTATATCTTAGGGGCTATGTAAAGGATGTGGAAGGATGGCATAATGATATCTCTGCTGATGAAAGCTGGCATTGCAGAAAGCTTTTGGATTATCGAATCGAGCGGGAAGAAGTCGGATTTTCTCCTTTGATGGTTTTTGAACAGAGTAAGCATGATGAAAAACTCCATGGCTGGCTGCTCCCTGAATATCAGGAGACAGACTGGCTTAAAGCGGTTTCAAGAGAATATTATGAGCTTCCTGAAATCCTGAAGCGGGAGAATCTTGTGGCGCGGACGATACCATTCCTTAAGAGGGTAAGAAAACAGTTTACAGGTGTGAGCCACATAACAAAATCTCAGGCTGGAAAAGAGGCGTGGCAGCATTTCCTTCATGAACCTTCGGAAGGACTTGTGATTCCGCCTCACTCAAACGAAATCGTGGATCTGAATGCAGGAGAGGAGACGACCGCATTTCTCACATTGGCATTTGCCGGCGGTACTGGTGCTAAAATAGAAATTCTTTACGCTGAATGCTATGTGCAGCCGCAAATGTATGGAGCTAAGAACCTGCCGGTGAAAAAAGACAGAACGGATACAGTCGGCGGGCACCTGATCGGATATACGGACAATCGTTACCTAAGCGGCTGCGGAACAGAAGAGCATCCGGAGCTGTATATTCCGTTCTGGTTTCGATGCTTTCGTTATATCAGGATTCTGATCCAAACGGGAGATACACCGGTAAAGCTTTTACATATACATTATGATGAAGTAACCTATCCACTGCAGGTATCTACCCATGTGGAAACCTCTGATGAAACACACAAGAGAATCTGGGAGATCAGTGAGCGGACGCTTCGCCTTTGCATGCATGAAACCTACGAAGATTGTCCTTACTACGAGCAGATGCAATATACCCAGGATTCCAGGCTGCAGATCCTATACACCTATGCCACGACGGCGGATGATCGGCTGGCCAGACAGTGTATGGATGATTTCAGGAGAAGTCAGTATTACAATGGTCTTTTAAATGGCTCTTATCCCAGCTATGAGGTGAACATTATCCCCGGTTTTTCTATCCATTACATCCTTATGGTCTATGATCACATGATGTATTTTGGGGATAAAAAACTGATACAGCGTCATTTTTCCGCAATCGGAAGAGTGTTAGATTACTTTGAGGATCATCTGACGGATGAGGGTTATGTTGATAAGATTGGCGGTGTAAATGGAGAGCAGACCAACTGGTCCTTTGTGGATTGGACGACGCAGTGGGATGACTGCGAGGGCGCACCGTCTGTGACCAGAAAGGGCCCGATCACTATGGAGAGTCTGGAGTACATTATGGGATTGCAGCACGCAGTTAAGATTGCAGAGTACTTAGGCTACAGGGAACTGGCAAATGAGTGGAGAAACAGGTACCTTGCAGTGCAGCAGGCAATCCGAACCTGTTGCATGGGTGAAAACGGGATGATCCAGGACGGACCGGGACTTGATGTCTATTCACAGCATTGCCAGGTTTTTGGTATCTTAACAGATACGCTGACCGATGAAATTTTAAATGAGAAGAAGGCGTTTTATAAGGATACCCGAACAATCCTGTTAGAGACGATCCTTCACAAAGATACATATGCCCAGTGCTCTGTGGCTATGTGTTATTACCTTTTCCGGGCCATGGAAAAGACAGGACTTTATGACTATACAGATCAGTATTGGGACATCTGGAGAAGGATGCTGGCTAATAACTGTACCACTTGTCCGGAATCAGAGGCTTATGGACGAAGCGAGTGTCATGCCTGGGGGTCGTTGATTCTTTATGAACTTCCCTCAGTCACGCTGGGAGTCAGACCTACAGCTCCCGGTTACACGGAGGTAGAGATCGCGCCGGTTCCGGGATATCTTGCCTATGCCTCCGGGAAGGTTAAGACACCGAAAGGTGATATTTTTGTAGAGTGGGAAAAAGATCCGCAAAACGGAGAGATTTTTATAAAACATGAAGAACAATGGTATGCAGGTCAGTCCGCTGAGGTACACGTACGCGGCTTAAAAACTGCAGGAGGAGATCTATGAAGGAATATTATCTTGCCATCGACATAGGCGCATCCAGCGGAAGGCATATGCTGGGATCCTTAGAAGACGGCGTAATGCATTTGGAAGAGATTTACCGTTTCGAGAACGGAATGGACCGCACGGATAAGGGATTGCTTTGGGACACGGAGCGTCTCTTTGAAGAAATCGTAAATGGAATGAAGGTCTGCAAACAGTTAAACAAGATTCCGGTCAGTATGTCTATTGATACCTGGGCTGTGGATTACGTTCTTCTGGATAAGGAGGATAAGGTTCTGGGAGAGACCTACGGATACAGAGATCACAGGACCGACGGGATGGATCAGTTGGTAAATGAGATTATTTCCGAAAAAGAGCTGTATGAAAGGACCGGTATTCAGAAGCAGATTTTCAATACGATTTATCAGCTTATGTCTGTGAAGAAAAAAAATCCTGAGCATTTGCAGCAGGCGAAACGCTATCTCATGCTGCCGGATTATTTTCAGTTCCTTTTGACAGGCAATGCGGTATCAGAGTATACCAACGGCAGCAGCACACAGCTAGTGGATCCGAAGACGTATCAGTGGGACAAAGGATTGATGGATAAATTGGGTTATCCGACAGATATCTTTCTGCCACTTCAGATGCCGGGAACCTTTGTGGGAAAGTTAAAGAATGAAATCAAAGATGAGGTAGGATTTGACTTGGAAGTTGTGCTCTGCGGCAGCCATGACACGGCCTCAGCAGTGATGGCGATGCCGGTGACAGATCAGGACGCCATCTATATAAGCTCCGGCACCTGGTCTCTTATGGGAGTAGAGTCTGAGAAGGCTTTGATATCTGAGACCGGCAGGAAGGCAAATCTGACCAACGAGGGCGGCTATGATCACCGATTCCGCTGTCTTAAGAATATCATGGGATTGTGGATGATCCAATCCGTGCGGCATGAGACCGGGGATGCCTACTCATTTGCACAGCTGTGTGAACTGGCAGAGGAAGCTTTGGATTTTCCATCCCGGGTGGATGTAAATGATGATGTATTCTTGTCACCGGATAATATGACGGAAGCCATAAAGGATTACTGTAAAGCGTCAGGTCAGCCGGTTCCGCAGACCATCGGTGAGATCAGTGCTGTCATTTACCAGAGCCTTGCCAAGGCATATGGATGCGCGGTAAGAGAACTGGAAGAAATTGCAGGTAAACAGTATGAGGCAATCCATATCATCGGCGGCGGCTCCAATGCAGTTTACTTAAATCAGCTGACGGCAAATGCTACGGGTAAGCGCATTTATGCAGGACCCGGTGAGGCGACAGCTATCGGTAATCTGATGGCGCAGATGATCCACAGAGGAGCGCTTAAAAATCTTAAGGACGCAAGGGCTTGCGTGAGAAGATCTTTTGATATTAAAACCTATGACCCAGCAAAGTAGAAAAAAGGAGAAAATATTATGTTAGTAAATACGAAAGCAAAAGTGGGTGTTTTTGCCATTGCTCTTGGAGCATATTTGCCACAGTTTCCTACTCTGGTGCCGGAGTTTGAGGGACAGTATGACGCATTTAAAAAGACGATTCCTGATAGCGTAGAGATCATAGACGGCGGAATCGTGACTACAAAGGAACTTTCGCAGGCAGCAGGCGATAAATTCCGGGCGGCGGATGTGGATCTTGTCATCTTACAGCTCCTTACCTATGCAACTTCTTACAATATGCTGCCGGCGGTAAGAGATTTGGATGTACCGGTGGTATTGGTAAATGTACAGAAAAAGAAAGCACCGGATTACGCGAATACAGATACAGCCACCTGGCTTGGGGAGCTTTATGCCTGTGGTGCAGTAGGGGAGATGGTAGCAGACTTAGAACGTGCCGGCAAACGCCATGCGGTGATCACCGGTGTCGTTGAGGGTGGAGACCCTTATGTGCAGGCAGAAATCGAGGACTGGTGTAAGGCGGCGCAGGTGCGCAGAAGATTCCGTGACACTAACTTGGCTCAGATCGGAAGACCTTACCCTGGCATGATGGACCTTTATATTGATGAGACCAATCTATATCACAAAATGTGGCTTTATACCAAGCAGTTTGACTGGGAGAAAATGTGGGCGATCGCCGATCACATTACCGACGAAGAGCTGATTCGCGCCAAGGCAGAGGATATCTTAGACACATTTGAGATTGAAGGTGGCGCAACCGTTGAGACTGTCTGGGATATGGCCAGATACGTGGTTGCATTTGAAGAGTGGGTAAAGGAAGAACAGCTTGGTTTTGTGGCTTCACACTACGATGGATTTGCCACAGGCATTGCAGGAAAGCTGGATTCTATGCTGATACCGGCCTTCTCCATGCTTATAAAACAGGGTACAGCCTGTGCAGTGGAAGGGGATATCAAGGTGGCTATGGCCATGAGTATTTTAAAGACCATTTCCGGCACCGGCCAGCTTTCAGAGATGTATTCCATCGACTTTGATAAAGATATCTGTATCATTGGCCATTCCGGTTCCGGTGACGCAGACATTTCCAAGAGCCATAAGCCGACTATGAAGATCGTTCCTGTTTTCCATGGAAAGGCAGGGGGCGGTTATCTGACGCAGTTCTATCCGCCAACAGGTGAGGTTACCTATCTTGGAATCACCCAGGACAAGGATGGAAACTTTAAATTCGTGGTTGCCGAGGGCATCAACGAGGAAGGGGAAATCTTCACCTTTGGAGATACCAATATGCGTACACGTTTCAGCTGCGGCGCGAGAGAGTTTGTGAACCGCTGGAGTGAAGCAGGTCCGACGCATCATATGGCAGCGGCAGCAGGAAGACACATTGATACAATATTAAAGGTTGCAAAGATCTTTAACGTCCCGGTGGATGTTATCACAAGATAGGAAAGGAGTTTAAAATGAGTTTTACAGATGCAAAATTTGTACAGGGATTTATGAGAATGGCAGATGATGGTTACCAGTTAGGTTGGCATGAGAGAAACGGCGGTAATCTGTCTTATCGTGTGAAAGAAGAAGAAGTGGAAGAAGTTCGTCAGTGGTTTACTCCTATGGAATGGCGCCCGATTGGCACTGACGTTCCCAATCTTGCCGGCGAGTACTTCCTTGTGACCGGTAGCGGCAAATACTTCCGCAACGTTATGCTGGATCCGGAAGACTCAATCTGTATGATCGAATTGGATGAGAAGGGTGAGAGCTACAGGATCGTGTGGGGCCTTGTAAACGGGGGAAGACCGACATCAGAGCTCCCCAGCCATTTGATGAATCTGGAAGTGAAGAAACTTCAGGATCCCAAATACCGTGTCGTTTACCATGCTCACACAACCAATATCATCGCTCTGACCTTTGTTCTTCCGCTGGAAGACAAGGTATTCACAAGGGAACTGTGGGAAATGGCAACCGAGTGCCCGGTTGTTTTCCCGGATGGTGTCGGCGTTGTCAAGTGGATGGTTCCGGGTGGAAGAGATATCGCAGTGGCAACTTCTGAGCTTATGAAAAAATATGATCTTGCAATCTGGGCGCACCACGGCATGTTTGCTGCAGGAGAAGATTTTGACCTGACATTCGGTCTTATGCATACCGCAGAGAAGTCAGCAGAAATTCTTGTGAAGGCACTTTCTATGAGACCTGATAAGCTTCAGACCATTGAGCCGGACAATTTCCGTGATCTTGCAAGAGACTTTCATGTTACGCTTCCGGAGGAGTTCCTTTATGAGAAATAATGATACAGTATGAAAAAGAAGACCCGTTGCGGGTCTTCTTTTTTGCTTTATTCATCTGCATCGATCTGCTTGCAAAGATATTTTCCAACCACGTGGGCAAATCCGCCGATATTGCTGATGTAGGCGAAGTCCTTCCCGAATATTTTTTTCTCGGTTGTCAGATCCTCTATGGAACCGGCAAAGACGCCAAGCACCGTAATCCCCTGGTTTCTTGCCTTGCGTATCTCTAAGGCAGTATCCCTTGCAGCTGCTTCGCCGGAGTAAACCTCTCTGCGGCTGTTTTTCTGACTGTTGCGGCCTGCGTCATTGGGCCGCCCGTCACTTAAAATGATCAGAATCTTGTTTTCTTCACGCCGGTTCATCAAAGAATCACAGACAGCGCGGATCGCAAGTCCGTCCCGGTTAAATGAAGTGGCCTGAAACTCGAAGATCCGGTTAGCTGCCTCCGGTTTATCATCATAATCCACCATGCGGTGCAAGATCGTATATTCCCAGAAGGTACAGAAAGCCATTACTCTGTGAGGAATATGTACTGCGCTTAAAGCCCTGCTTAAGATGTATCCTTGTGTGGCCACCTGGGGAGCTCTTTTTAACTGGGAGCCGCTGGCATCCATCAGGATATCTACCACAAAATCAGAGGCGTCCTGCTTGGAAAATTTGTCAAATAACTTGTCGTCGGAAGTCCGGTTTAATTTCCAGAGTCTCGCTGGAACTAAAGTGCCGGAGCGGTCTCTCCAGAAATATTTTTCCGTCTTTAAAGTCAAAGTCCGCTTAAGCGCATCGCTTAAGTTTTGAATGTTTCTTTTTACGATGCGGTGGTGTTCGTGATAATAAGCTTCATTCTTATACTGGAGCAATTCCACATATTTTAAATGCCCTCTCTCTTTGACTGAGGAGTGAAGAAGACCGTTGGTGTAATGCAGTTTACAGTCTTTGTGCATGCCTCGTCCGTAGAGGCGGTTATATTTTTCCTGCTCATGTTCTTTTAAATAGGAGGATCCATACAAACGCTCGACATAATTTTTGATATTGGTGTTTGGCTCGGCTTCCTGCATTTCCTGCGTGGCTTCTTTTGATTCCAGATTTGCAAGATTTTTAGGCATCAGATCCTGCCCACCCATATGCAGCATGCTGCTCTCAAGAAGACGCATCATCCTTTGCAGCAGCTCATCCAAAGTATCCTGGCTTTTTGTTTCTTCTTTTACAGACTTTACCAGTTCTTCTTTGGATACATCCCTGACATCATCAATCCGCCCGTTGCGGCTGACGAAATCTTTGTCATATACGGTGTTGTACAGCCAATCGATCCCTGCGATCACATCATTTATCGTTTCTGCTTCCAGAAGCTCATTTACAGACTCCAAGTGGAGTCTAAGCTTGGCGGGCAGTTCATCATAGCGGCCGACACATTGGTACATCCAGGCCTTTTTAATCTCATTTGCAATCGTGCCTTGGGAACTCGTCTTGGGGAGAGTTAAGAGGTCTGAAAAAGCCTGTTTTCTGATGCCATCCACACCTTCCCGCTCCTTGTTGATCTTAGTGTAGGTGGCTGCATCAATACAGGTTTGGGTAAGTTCCATCAGGGGCTCTTCTTCCGCACCAAGATAGAGTTTGCGCATGATATAGTCGCTTAAAGGCTCCATGTCATAGTATTTTTGAAAACTTCCCTGCTTGATGGCATCATAGAGAGGGATGTACTTGGAGTAGGAAAAGTCATAGACATTGGGCTCAATCTCTAGTGAGTAATCACCGCTGATGGTCCAGAATAAATTTCGGACCCGGTTCTCAATCTCCAGGCGCTGCTCTTCAATCTGTTCTTCAGTTAGTTGTTTCTTATCAATACTGCTCATATAGATTGCTGGTTGTAAATAGGTTACTTATCGTAAAACAGATCCGCTGTTTAAGTCCTACGCATTAAAAATGTGACCGGCATCCCAATCCGCCGGGATTCGCGTCATAACTGTGTCCTCAATGATCTCTTTTTCAAATGGGTCAAAACTTTTATTGATAATGCCAAGACGCAAAGCACTAAGGGGGGAGAGGGCAGAACCCATGAGTCCGATGGCGGATATCATACCTCTCAGATCGATAGGCTTTGTGGAGATCTCACCATTGTAAGCTTTATCCTGAAGGTCGATAAATAAACCGCTAAATTGTTTTAATGCCTCCTTAGTGATCGTTGGATAATATTGAGACAGTAAAAATGTCAGGCTCTCTTCGTTAAGCGGGGGCATGTCCACGACCATAAACCGGGAAACCAGTGCCTCGTTTAGCTCTTTTGTGCCTGCATAGCCATAGTTCATGGTCCCGATAAATCTGGTGGCCGGGTGAAGCTCAATCTTATCATACCCCGGAACATCGATGACTCGTCGGTAGTCAAGGGTTGAATGAAGGACAGAAACCGCATCGTTTTTCGCCATGTTGATCTCATCCAAAATACCAAAACCGCCGTGCTCAGCGCACAGATATACGATTCCTTTTCTTAAGGAAACTTCATTGTTGACAAAGGTGTCGGTTCCGATCAGCGTACTGCTGTCTGTGTTTACATGGAAAGATACGTTATATTGAGGCCGGTTGAAAACGCAGGCCAGGGTCTCGCACAGGATATTCTTTCCCGTTGCTTTTGCTCCTGACAGCAGCAGATTTTCCCCTTGCAGTAAGGCGGCAATAGACATTTCAAGAATATCTTTTCCGTAGAAATAAATCTGGGGTGCGCCCAGACGATTGGAAAGGGTAGGATCCACGGTATATTGTCCCCGAAACTTTAAAACGTCTTCTATCAGGGTTTCGCTTACATGTTGTTCTCTTAAATGTGTTATTACATCTTTCATCTTTTTATTCCTCATCTCTTTAACGTGCGTTCCCATTATATCATAGATTTTTATTTCTTTTACAGAAAATGAAAGGGGAAAATGAAAGTGCCAAATGGTCTGCTTAGTGGTAAGATAGAGGCAGAGAAAATCCAGGTGCAAAATGACTGTACAGACAAGAAAGGGAGACTTCGATGGTTAAAGGTGTAATATTTGACATGGACGGGACCATGTTTGACACGGAAAGATGGTATACGGATTGCTGGCAGGTGAGTGCAGGGAACATGGGAATAGACCCTGTCCCCATGGAACTGATCGAGAATTGCAGAGCCAAAAGGCCGGAGGCAATTGAGAGGCTTTTTAAGGAGCATTACGGGGAGGATTTTGATTTTCTGACGCTGGTGACCGGACGGGATGCTGCATTTAACGATAAACTGGAAAAGGAAGGGGTGCCGATCAAACCGGGACTTTTAGAATTGATGGCTTATTTAAAGGATAAAAAGATGCCTATGGCCGTGGCCACAGCTACCGGGGGAGCAAGGGCTCCGAAGACTTTGAAGATGGCAGGGGTCTATGATGATATGGATGTGATCGTGTATGGCGATTCCTGTGAGCATGGAAAGCCGGCGCCGGATATTTTCCATCTGGCAGCAAAGAAGCTGGGATTAGATCCTGCGGACTGCCTGGTGATCGAGGATACAACCCCGGGTATCATTGCAGGCATCCGTGCAGGCGGCTATATCATTCATGTGCCGGACGTCATGAAGATTCCGCAGGATGTATTAGACCAGTGCGATGCCATCATGGATGACCTGGAGCAGGTGATCAGCTGGATCGAGAACATGAATGCGCTTAGAGAGGGAGAGTGATCATATGTATGAAGCAGAAGTGAAAGCATTGCAGGAAATTATAGATGACAGTAAGCGGATCGTATTTTTCGGCGGGGCAGGTGTATCTACAGAAAGTAATATTCCGGATTTTCGGAGCGCGGACGGCCTCTACAATCAGAAGTATAAATATTCTCCGGAGCAGATCGTAAGCCATAGTTTTTTTATGAGCAATACGGAAGGCTTTTATGAATTTTACAAAGAGAAGATGATGTTCCTTGATGCAAAGCCCAACGCAGCCCACTTAAAACTGGCGGAACTGGAGGCAGCCGGAAAGCTCACAGCAATCGTCACCCAGAATATTGACGGTCTCCACGAGATGGCAGGTTCCAGGACAGTCTATGATATCCACGGAAGTATCCATAGAAATTACTGCAGACGGTGCGGCAAGTTCTACGATGCAGCTTATGTGAAGAATGCTGCCGGTATTCCGAGGTGTGAGTGCGGTGGCGTGATCAAACCGGATGTGGTCCTTTATGAGGAAGGGCTTGACAGCGGACTGATAAGAAAGAGCATCCAGGCCATTTCCGAGGCAGATACCCTGATCATTGGAGGAACATCATTAAACGTCTATCCGGCAGCAGGATTTATCGATTATTTTAACGGAAAGCATCTGGTGGTGATCAACAAGAGCGCAACCGCAAAACAGGTGGGTGCGGACCTGACAATCGCAGCCCCGATCGGTGAAATCTTAGGACAGATCAAAGTCTGAATATCAAGTATATTTTACAAAAAATCAAAAATAGTTTCTAAAATGTCCTATTAAAAACCTTTATGCTGCGAGACAGGATTCCTTTCATGTGGGCGATAGCCGTTCCGTAATTGGTGATGGGAATGTCCTGCTCCTTAGCCATCCGGATCCGGGATTTCATCTCTTTTTCGTTCAACATACAGCCACCACAGTGGATGATGAGACGGTAAGGGGACAAATCTTCGGGGAATGTGCCGCCGGAAGTCCAGGTGAAGTTTAAATTTTTTCCCGTGTAGCCGGTTAGCCATCTGGGCAACTTGACAGTACCGATATCATCGCACTGCCTGTGATGCGTGCAGCCTTCACTGATAAGGACAGTATCCCCGTCTTTGAGACGATCGATCATATAAGCTCCTAAAACCTGTTCTTCTAAATTTCCTTTATATCTGGAAAATAAAATGGAAAAGGAAGTCAGAGGAACTCGGTCCGGCACGATCTTTGCAACCATTTCAAACACCTGGGAATCCGTGATCACAAGATTGGGGTCAGATCCCAGTTTTTCTAAGGTATCGGCAAGTTCGCTTTCCCGTACAACAATAGAGACAGCACCGGCTTCGAGAATGTCCCGGATGACTTGCTGCTGAGGAAGGATAAGCCTCCCTTTCGGAGCGGCCGAATCAATAGGGACAACCAGGACAACCAGGTCCAATGGACGGACAAGATCAGCGGTCAGACGCCTGTGGCTTTCTTTAGATAAGGGGAGTGATGCAATGGCTTCTTTTAGCTTTTGGATCCCGGCGCCGCTCTTTGCGCTGACAGCAAAGGAACCATCAGGGAAAGCGTTTTCTTTATCTGCAGAAAAAAGGTCCGCTTTGTTGTACACAAGGAGATAAGGAAGCTCTTTTGCTTTCACATGGGATAAAAGTTCTTCGTCTTCAGCGTTCATTCCCACACTTGCATCCACTACCAGAAGTGCAATATGGCAGCGGTTTAAGGCCTCATAGGCCCGCTTTATGCGCAGCACACCAAGGTCTCCCTCATCATCGATTCCAGGCGTGTCAATGATCACAACAGGACCTAAAGGGAGCAGTTCCATGGCCTTTGTAACCGGATCGGTGGTGGTGCCTGCACGGTCAGAAACGATGGCTGTATCCTGCCCTGTCAGGGCGTTGATCAGGCTTGATTTTCCTGCATTTCTTCTGCCGAAAATACCGATGTGGATACGTTCGGAAGAAGGCGTGGTATTAAGACTCATATATATTACCTCAAAATCAGAGCACACAAACTAAAAACGGAAATCCCTGCGGTTGTCTTCCCGGATGGCCTTAAGATTGTCGATCACAACCTGTCTTACCTTGGGGTTTGGCACATGCAGCACCTCCCGGTCGATTAACGTATCACCGAGCGCCTTGGTGGCAGGTGAAGCGTAATCCATCAGGTATTCCTGCAGCGTCATCAGAGCATTTGGATGGCAGCAGTTCTGGATCTGGCCGCTCTTGCACAGGGACATGAAGCGGTCGCCGGTGCGGCCCTCTCTGTAGCAGGCGGTGCAAAAACTTGGGATGTAATCCATCTCCATAAGCCATCGCACTACCTCATCTAAGGTGCGGTTATCGGAGACCTCAAACTGTGAAGAATCCTCTTCTTCTGATTCCGGTTTAGCGTACCCGCCTACGCTCGTTCTTGAACCGCCGCTGATCTGTGATACGCCAAGCCGGATGACACGCTCTCTGGTAGCCTTCGATTCTCTTGTGGAAATGATCATGCCTGTGTATGGCACAGAGATACGGATGCAGGCGACGATCTTTAAAAAGGTGTCATCATCAATGCCATTGGTAAATGTGCTGGCGTCAATGTCATCGGCATTTCTAAGCCTTGGCACGGAAATGGTGTGAGGCCCTACACCGAAAGCAGCCTCCAGATGCTCTGCATGCATCAAAAGACCGGCAAATTCGTAACGGTATTTGTCAAGACCGAATAAAACACCCATGCCTACGTCATCGATGCCGCCCTCCATAGCCCGGTCCATAGCTTCCGTGTGATAGTCGTAATCATGTTTTGGACCGGTGGGATGAAGCTCTAAGTAGCTCTCTTTGTGATAGGTTTCCTGGAAGAGAATATAGGTGCCGATGCCGGCCTCTTTAAGGAGCCTGTAATTATCCACCGTGGTTGCGGCAATGTTGATGTTGACGCGGCGGATAGCTCCGTTTTTGTGCTTGATACTGTAAATGGTGTTGATGGAATCCAGGTAGTATTCCATGGTATTTCTTGTGGGGTGTTCACC
>R04__coassemble_3_pt1 | contig 81154 bp, 76 predicted proteins | sample R04__metabat2_low_PE_051 | metagenome-assembled genome bin R04
TGAAAATTCAAAAAGAATTTTTCAGGGATGTTGTCTGTTGTTTAATTATCAAGGTCCTTTTTGCTGATTTTTACCAGTCAGCTTGTCCATAATATCATCATGCGCGAAGAACTGTCAACCCCTTTTTTTGAAGTTTTTCCGACTTTTTTCCACAGTACAAGATGTTGTGCCCGCAAGTTTTCCACAGGCACTATTTTCATTTACTTTTTTGTGCATTTTTTCTATAGAAATTCCTCTGTTTTCCCCATCGCAAACAAACAGCGTAGCAGTCACAAAACTGCTACGCTTAATAGTAAGTCTCTTCGGCTTTATCAGGTCATTACCGGCTCTGCACCTTTAATCACATATACACCTTACAGGACAATCTCCATCTGTTCTTCCTCTGTAAGCTCATATACGCGGCAATCATGAATGTAAGCACACTGGCCAAGTACTGCCATTGTGTATAACGTATCTTCATGGATCGGCATTGGCGCTTTGTGCCATACACCTGCATTGTACTTGATCAAGGTTCCCTTAGGAACGATAAATGCTTTGATGCGATCCAGCTGCGGGTCATAGCCGGTGGGCTCTGCCACGTGGATCACCATATCGTCATTTAACGGAATCACCATCTCCCATGAATGTGAATGATATTCTGTAGAATCTACGATCATCTTTTCCGGCTTATGAATGATAAGCGGAGAAAATCCCATGCTCTGTCCGAATTCACCCAGCACCCGGTCAGGATAGAAATCATGGATCGGTCCTGTCAATGCAAATCCTTCCGGCTCATACATATTATAAAATTCACCGTAAAGTCTGAATGCCTCTTTTGTAATCGGTTCTGCCTTAATTGTTTTCATGATGTTTCCCTTTCTATATTTGCTTTAAAATATACGCTTACTCAGTGTCTACTGTAATTCAAAGTCTCCAAAATGAAAGACGGCGATATCGGCAACAGTATTTGTATTTATATCTACATATACATCCACATAAGTATAGTAATCATCGCCACACCATTCATAATAAATGTAGTAGTTGCCTTCTTCATTTGAATAAGAAGGTTCACCATAAATTTCCAGGACGTCTTCATAATCCATACCGACACACACATCGCCCGGAGCATATGCTGTAAAATCGATGCCTTCACTAAACTCGCATCCGCCAACCATGCACTTTTCCACCGGCAGATTTTCATCTTCATTATTATAAATGACGAAACTCAAGTCATTTCCGTCTTCATTATGAAATGTCATGAACTCAAAATCATGTGCTTCTACTTCTTTTGTTGTGTCGTCGGAGTATACGCTAAATCCTTTCTCCTGGATTTCTTCCATTGTGCAGGGAAATGTCAGGATTGTCTCCCCAATCTGCACCTGTCCGGAAGCCCAGACATCAGAAAGACCGGATGATGCCCCTCCTGCATCTGAGGATATATCTCCATCTTCGTCATCATCATTGAACACGACGCTGCTGTCATCATTATCTTCGTCCAATTCATTGATGATCTCTTCTCTAAAGTCATCGTCTTCCACCAATGCAGTCGCCCCAAGCGCGATCATAGCTATGGTTGCGATGATCGTTACAAGTGCACTGATGATCATCAGGATACGGCTCGTCTTTGCAGCTTTCTTTGCGCCTTCATAATCACCGGCATTCTGCAGGTTGTTGATCTTCACAGCATACACAATAGCTGCAATACCAAGAGGCAGACAGCATAAAACCGTAGCTAGAATTGAAAACACCAGATATAGTGTACCGTTGATACGTTTCTGGTTCGGATCAAAATTGTTATAGTTTGGCTGATTATATGAATTCTGGCTATATGGATTCTGATTCCGGTACTGGTAAGAATCCTGATTCTGAGACGGATTCCCTTTCATCTCCGGCACGCCGTAAGAGTAGACCGCTCCATTGTCTTCCTCCTGCTCACTGCCATAAGAATACTCCGGAGTTTCCTCATTTGACTCCTGCGTATTCCCATATGAATACTCCTGTCCCTCCGCAGGTGCTTCTACAGGCTCAGACATTTCCGCAGATCCGGGGATTTCGGCAGACACAGGCGTTTCTCCTTCTACTTCTTCCTGCGAATAGCCGTCATTTAAAGGCGCCTCTGCAGGAGTTCCGCAATTTGGACAGAACTTAGCACCATCCGGCAATTCATAACCACAAAATGTACATTTCATAACTCAATCCTCCCAAAGAACATTTCCTCAAATGCTCCTTATTTCAAATAATTTTTGTTGGTGCAAGCAGCGAAAACGGGTAGATGGGAATATTTCTAAGAATCATATATACTCCCAATGCGATCAGTATACCGTACAAAAGCTTTACCGGTATCTTCCCATTGACGGATTCCCGTCCGGTAAAAAGCCATTGTCCCCAAACAGCCAGGATATAAATTCCAATCCATGGCATGAGAATGATCAGCGCCGGATTATATCGGAAAGCCTGATAAAAATCACCGTGTAAAATACTGTAGCACGCTCTGCCCGAACCACATCCGGGGCAATAAATTCCGGTCAGCCTGTAGATAACACAGACGAGCCAGTTTTGCTCCCTAGGACTATGATAATATAAAAACAAAGCCCCTGCAAGAAGTAATACTGCCACAAATGCTGAGATCAGAATTCGATATTTTCTTTTTATTATTCCTGTTTCATCATATAAAAATTGCATATTGCTCCTCTCTCACCGGCAGCAAAAAAGGCTTCTGCCTAAGCAGAAGCCTTACTACGGAGAGGGTGGGATTCGAACCCACGTGCCCTCTCGGACAAACGGTTTTCAAGACCGCCTCGTTATGACCACTTCGATACCTCTCCATGTATCTAGTTTGTCACCCGACAACATAGATGATTCTATCATGGCATATTTTTAATGTCAACAATTTTTTAGAAAAACTTCTGCCACCAAAAGATCCTCCGGCGTTGTGATCTTCATGTTCCTGTACGAACCTTCAAACAGCTTCACTGATGCCCCTGTCATACTCTCCACCACCATGGCATCATCTGTCACCTGCTCATGAGGAACTGTCTGCAGCTTCTGATAGGCCTCATGTATCAAAGCTTCTCTGAAAATCTGCGGTGTTTGGATCGTCCATACCATTTTCCTTGGAGGCGTCTCCTTGGCAAACCCATTAACATCTGCGATTTTTACCGTGTCTTTACTCGGCACACCTGCGACGCAGGCCCCATACCGCTCCACCGCATGATACCCTCTTTCGAGTATCTTGCCATCCGCAAATGGTCTGGCTCCGTCGTGAATAAATACATAGTCACAAGGGATTCCATTCTCTTTATCTTCCCGGATTGCAAGAAGTCCGTTCCACACGGAATCATAACGTTCTCTGCCGCCTTCTACGATCCGTTCTACTTTGGAAAACTGATAGGCTTCTACAATTGTTTCCCTCACATTTTCAATATCGCCTTTTCCTACTACCATGACAATCCGGTCGATGATGTCCGAATTCTGAAATGTCTTGAGCGTATAGTAAATGATCGGTTTATTGTCTATCTCAATATACTGTTTCTGCAGGTTGCTCCCCATGCGCTTTCCAGCTCCTGCCGAAAGAACGATGGCGGTACATTTTTTCTTCATATCCGCTCCCCAAAATAGATTCTTAACGTTCACCAAGCTTCAGATTCGGAACAGCATTCAGATCCCATCCATGCCGTGTCCCTGCCAGATATTCATAGTAGGCAGCCACTCCGATCATAGCCGCGTTGTCGGTACAATAAACGGGGGAAGGATAGTAAAATGCAACTCCTTTTTCCTCGCAGGCTTCTTTCATAGCCTGACGCAGGGCACTATTAGAGGCCACACCGCCTGCGATAGCAAACTTTTCCACTTGGTATTCTTCTACCGCATGCATTGCCTTAGCCACCAGTACATCTGTCACCGCCTTCTGAAAAGAAGCCGCCACATCCGCCTGATCATAGGCGATTCCCTTCATCTGACAGCCATTCAGATAGTTTAAAACCGCCGATTTCACACCACTGAAACTGAAGTCATAAGGCGCATCCTCAATGTTGGCACGTGGAAATGTAATGGCCTCAGGATTTCCTTCTTTCGCCACCTTGTCGATCTTCGGGCCACCGGGATATCCAAGACCAATGGCGCGGGCAACCTTATCGAATGCCTCCCCGGCCGCATCATCCCTGGTCCGTCCGATAATCTCAAACTTTCCATAGTCTGTCACCTTCACAAGATGAGTATGGCCGCCGGATACTACCAGCGAGAAGAAAGGCGGTTCTAAGTCCTCATGTTCAATGAAATTAGCAGCAATATGTCCTTCGATGTGATGGACTCCGACTAAAGGTTTTTTCGCCGCATAAGCGATGGCCTTGGCCTCAGCCACTCCCACAAGCAGTGCTCCCACAAGCCCGGGGCCGTAAGTGACACCTATCGCATCAATATCGCCAAGCTCCACATTTGCCTCAGAGAGAGCTGCTTCAATCACTTGGTTGACTTTCTCTATATGTTTTCTGGATGCGATCTCCGGAACTACGCCTCCGTACATGGTGTGAAGGGCAATCTGTGAATAGATCACATTGGAAAGCACTTCTCTCCCGTTTTTCACAACTGCTGCTGCCGTCTCATCGCAAGAACTTTCAATTGCAAGGATCAATATATCTTTCATAGGTTTTCCTTTATCTAATCTTCAAACGCAAGTTCCACCGTTCTGGCGTCCTTTGCCGCTATCGTATTGGCAAATATCTTGCGGGTCTCTTCCAGATACTCTTCCGGGTGGGCAATGGAAGGGCTGTAATGTGTCAGCCACAGTTCTTTTACCTCAGCATCTTTTGCCAGGTGTGCCGCCTCCTGGAAAGTCATATGCTTGTTCTCTTTGGCTTTTTTTAGCTTATCCTGCTCCCCATACATTCCCTCACAGATAAAAAGGTCTGAATGATACGCATTTTTCCGGATGGAATCGGTAGGTCTGGTATCTGTGCAGTAGGTCAGCTTAATGCCTTTTCTCTGCGGTCCCAGCACCATATCCGGAGTCCACTGGCATCCCTCTGCGTGAACTGTCTCACCTTTCTGCAGCAGCCCCCAGTAGCGCTGTGGGATTCCGGCTGCATTTGCCCGCTCCACATCAAACTTTCCTGCCCGGTCAATCTCAATAGAATAGCCGTAACAGATCACATTATGATTCACCCGAAAAGCCTTCAGGCGATAACCGTTCATCTCAATGATTTCCTCCGGGCTCGTCACTTCGATAAACCGAAGCTGAAATGGCAATTCCGGTGCAATGGTCCGAAGGGCTCCTACCACCCGTTCCAGTCCTTTGGGTCCGATCAGTGTAAGCGGCGCTGTACGATCCGCATTGCCCATAGTAAGGAGCAGTCCCGGCAGACCGCTGATGTGATCCCCATGATAATGGGTAAAGCAGATCACATCGATGGGTTTAAAAGTCCATCCCTTTTCCTTGATAGCGATCTGCGTTCCTTCCCCACAGTCGATCAATATTGTACTTCCGTTGTAGCGGACCATCAGGGATGTGAGCCACCGATATGGTAACGGCATCATGCCCCCGGTTCCCAATAAACATACATCTAACATGTGTTACCTCGTTAACATTTTACTCATCAGGATGGCGTCTTCCTGCGGGTCTTGGTAAAATCCTTTTCTCTTGCCATCCACCAGAAATCCTTCCTTTTCATAGCAGGCGATAGCTGCCAGATTAGACTCTCTTACATCCAGCATCCAGCGAATGATTCCATGCTCTTCGCTGATGGATAAAAGGAAATCAAACAGCCGCCCCGCAATTCCCTGCCGCCTTGCGGATTCACGGACTGCAATACGGGCGATCTCACCCTCGTCGATCACATAGTAAAAGATCAGATATCCATAAAGCGTCCCTTCCTCAAAAGCGCCCATGATCCATGCCTGTGGATTGGCAAATGTATCGGCGATTCCTTTCTTTGTCCAGGCGTCTGAAAATACGTCCTTTTCCAGCTCTTCTACCTGATTCAGTTCCTGTTCTTCTATGCATCTACACTCGATCATATATTATCTTCCCGGTTTTCTTTTTCCCGCTTGGCTCTCTCCCTCTCTGCCTGGGACACCCTAAGGTACTCCGGCTTATGTTGGGCTGCTGTCTCCACCCGGTCTTCCTTGTAATACTGCAGTCCGAGGGCTGCTACGGAAGCGCCTCGCTGGCGGTTCATATGGGCCGGCGCAAAGGAAATATCTTCACCGGAAAGCAATTCCTTTTCTATCTGTTCCCGAAAAACCGGCACACCATCCCCTAAGAATGTAATATGCTCGTCATATTTCTTAAGTTTTTCAGTTAGTTCTGTGATTGCAATCGCCATCTGACCTTCAACCGTCACAAGCCTGTCATTCTCAAAACGATAGATGCCCGTATATACCTGCCCTCTTCTGGCATCCATGATCGGACAAATGAGCCCCTTGTATCCACACAGATTGTAAGCCAGTCCTTCCAGTGTGGGCACACTGACAAGCGGCTTCTTAAGTGCCAGGCCAAGACCTTTAGCAGTCGCCGAGCCAATGCGAAGCCCGGTAAACGACCCCGGCCCTGCCGCCACAGCGATGGCGTCTATTTCATTAAGATCGATCTCACACATTTTAACAATTTCATCTAACATAGGGAGCAGCGTCTGAGAGTGAGTCTTCTTATAATTAACTGAGTATTCAGCCACTGTCACGGATTCCTTCTCATTTTCCAGGACCAGCGCCACACTGGCCACTAATCCCGAACTGTCAAGCGCTAAAATTCGCATATGCTTATCCTCCGATAATCAAATCCCTTTTCCAAATCCTTTTCAATCTTTACTTCCGTAAAATGCTCCGGCAATATATCCTCGATCAGATTCGCCCACTCGATCATGGTGACGCCTTCACCGCCGTAAACGTAGCTCTCATATCCGATCTCCTCCATCTCCTCCGGATCTGCGATTCTATACACATCGAAGTGGTAAAAGGGAAGACGCCCTTCTTCATACACCTGTACGATCGTAAATGTAGGACTTACAACCGGTTCCGTAATACCAAGTCCTTCTGCAAATCCTTTGGTAAACACAGTCTTTCCAACACCCAGATCTCCGATCAGGGTAAATGTAGTGCCGGCCGCTGCCCTTTCTCCCAGGGAATGCCCCAGTTCATATGTATCCTTTTCGCTGTAAGAATCTATTACTTTCATCTCTAAATCTCTTTTCTGAAGATGCATCTTAAAAAGCATCAAGAGGTTCTCTTTTAATGCTTCCTTATTTTAAGCCATATTTATTGGCATTATAGCATAATCTGGCAATTCGCACAAACTCGTGGATAGCACTCCACTGGTAGTTTGTGGTTCTCATACCAAAGGATATCTCATACCGCGCATTTTCAGGCAGCAGAAATGTTCGGACTTTCTTTCTCTTGCTGCCAGAAAGAGTCGTCTCCAGCAAATTTTTCGGGCAAAAGCACGCACCGATATTACGGACACACATATCAAGCAGTGTCTCCATATTGTCCGAATACGCCTTGACATTGGAAATCAGATGGACATTGTCCAAAAAAAGCCGGCCGATCATACCTGAAACGTCATCCGGCATACCGATCACAAAGGGGCATTTAGCCAGCAGGTCATATTCTCCTTCGCCGATTCGCCGTACTATTCTCTCCTTCTCGTCCCCAAAAAGCTTCTTCAGCAATTCTTCTGAAATTGCAAGCACAATTTCCTCATCATAAAAAGGTTCTACCTCAATACCCGGGATTGCCTGCCCTATCATACCGATAGCCAAATCGATCTGCCCATCGAGAAGTCGTTCCACCAGACCCTCGTTAGGACCTTCATCCAAATAAACTGTGTAATCCGGATACTCTTTTTGAAAGTTCTCCACCAACATCGGCATAATGGTTCTTCCTCTTGTGTATCCGATACCAACCTTGAGAAGCCCCTTCTTGTTTTCGGAAATATCCTGAAATTCTTTCAACATGTTCTCATAGCGTGCGCTGAATCCTCTCGCGTATCTGGCAAACACTTCCCCCGCATACGTAAGTTCCAGGGGAACATGCCGTATGAACAGCAAAGTTCCCAGCTCCTTCTCCAGATTGGCTATATGTGCACTTAACGTCTGCTGTGTAATATGAAGCCCGTCAGCAGCCTTGCTGAAGCTTCTTTCTTTTTCCACCGCAAGAAAATAATCCATCGTCATAAAGTTCATATCATATCCTCCTCGCTCTTATATTACAGTATTTTTACTGTATTTAAAACCATAATTTACAGTTTGACCTCTAATTTTAACGGTTTTATACTGAATATGTCGAAAATGACTTGGGGGAAAATATGAAAGTAAACTTAAGGAAAGATTTACCTCGTTTGCTTGTGGTTGTAGTCGCCGCATTTATCATGGCCTGCAACATTCGTTTTCTAGTCAGATCTGCAGGACTTTTCCCAGGCGGAGCAACCGGACTTACGTTGCTGATCCAGGAGATTTTTTCAAAGTTCTTTCAGATCGATGTCCCTTACACGATCATCAACCTGGCTATCAACGCCATTCCGATTTATATTGGTTTTCGTTTTATCGGAAAGAAGTTCACGCTACTCTCTTGTGTGATGATCGTTTTGACCAGTGTATTTACCGACTTGCTTCCAGGCGGAGTTGTGATCACAGAGGATGTACTTTTGATCAGTGTGTTTGGCGGGATCATCAATGGATTCGTCATAAGCACGTGCCTGCGGGTGGACGCTACCAGCGGCGGAACTGATTTTATTGCGGTTTATCTCTCGCAGAAAAAAGGAATGGAATCCTTCAACATAGCGCTTGGCATCAATGTTGTTATTTTATGTACGGCAGGCGTATTGTTTGGCTGGGATAAAGCCCTTTATTCCATCATTTTCCAATATGCATCCACACAAGTGCTGCACGTACTGTATAAGCGGTATCAAAAAGAGACCTTTTTCATCGTCACTAACAGACCTTCGGAGGTCTGCCAGGCGATCCGGTCCGTATCCGGTCATGCTTCCACCGTACTGGAAGGCGAGGGATCATACGAGAACAAGAAGCGAAACGTCGTATACTCCATCGTAGCATTATCAGAAAAGCAAGCCGTACTGAATGCGGTAAAAGCAGCGGATGAGAAAGCATTTATCAATACCATAAAGACCGAGCAGTTATCGGGGCGCTTTCGGCAGCCGACCATTGAATAAGTCCACAAAAATCAATCCAAATAAAAAGAAAAATCCACTTGGTGCAATATTTTTACCAAGTGGATTTTTCTTTTTATTCCAGCATCCTGGCGATCATTTCTTTGATATGGTACATATCTTTTCCAATCGCATCTGCACTGCTTTGGTCAAAGCCAAGTCTTTTCTCTTCCCTTGCGATCACATAGCACCCGGCACGTCTTCCCGCTTCAATCCCGTACCAGGAATCCTCGATCACGATAGTCTCCTGAGGCAAGCTTCCAAGCAGTTCGCAAGCTTTTAAGTATATTTCCGGATTGGGCTTACTCTCTTTAAAATCTTCACCGCTAAGTACCACCGGAAAATACTCATCTATGCACAGATCTTCCAAGGCCTCACAGATTTTATGTTTTGTTGAGGAGGAAGCCAGTCCGATTTTTATGCCTTTCTCCTTTAAAAAGATAAGCAGCTCCCTAACACCCGGTATCTCCAGCTCCTTGTATGAAACATCCACCTCTACATGATCACTGATAAATTCATTCCACACATTGCGTTCTCCCTTTGTGTAGGGCTCGCACAAGGTATTTAACAGAATCTCGCTTTCTACAATGGACATGCCGTTGATAGCAATGAGACGATCTTCATCCACTTGCATTTTATTCCTCTTTAGGAATTTGCGAAGCCAGCTGTAGTACATATTCTCGCTGTCGATCAGCACTCCGTCCATATCAAAGATCACGGTTGTATAATTCATATATTTCTCCACCTCGTCAATCGTGCTTTTGTTTTCTTTTAATTTTCGGTCACATATAATTCATGCAGAGCCCTGGTAGCGCCGATATATTGGTAGCGGTCAAACATAGTGAACTTCTCATCCGTTGGGTCGCTCCCGTTTTTACTGCTCATTAAGAATACCTGGTCAAATTCCAGACCTTTAGCCATGTAAAAGGTGGTCACACTAAGTCCCGGTTCAAAATGGTTTGAATTCCGATCGATATAGGACACTTGGATTCCCTCTTCCTTAAGCCTTGTAAATACACTCCACGCTTCTTGCTCTGTCATGGTAAGAACAGCCGCCGTCTCATACCCCTCTTCGCCGACATGCAGATATCGAAGAAATTCCTCCGGCAAAATCTCTTTTACCGCCTTGCCGTGACGGTCTATATACTCAATTCCCGAAAGATCCACATTTGCAAATTTTTCTGCATAGGCAGCGATCTCAACCGTATTCCGGTAACTTTTATTGATCTCGATCACCCGGGCTTTCTTCTTAAATATTTTGCGAAGGAATGTGGCTGCATCCTGTGCTTTCACGCCTACAGTCTGTGCCCTGTCTCCCAAAATTGTCATGTTGCAGGAAAACATTTTCTCGATCAGCACGTACTGCAAATAGCTGTAATCCTGCATTTCATCGATGACAAGATGCCGCACCTGTTTCTTTACAACACCTGAAAGCAGACGGCTTTTCAGATACAGCATAGGATACACATCTTCATAGGAAAGGACCCGGTTCTCATAGCTTCGCTTTGCAAGCAGGGGATAGTCACATTCTTCCATTAACCAGTTGTAGATCTGATAAATGTCCTTTGTCACATACATCCGGGAAAATACATCACTTATGTACTCCATCCCTTCCTCGGAAATGCTCTTTCCTGACAAAGTCTCGTAGGCATCCACAAAATAGTCCCTGATCGTATCCATACGTGAGAGAAGCGGCACATCCGCATACACCTCATAGAAAAAGCGCATCATTTCCGACTCACTCATGTGCATGCCCTTATAGGAGACCGGTTTAAAGTTCAACAGCCGATCCTCCAGCTCGATCAGAAACCCTTCCACAGCCTGTACAAATGCTTCCGATTGTTTCCACGCAAAGCGTTCCTGCTGCTTGGCACTCATGCCGGCTATCATATGCTCTATATGATCATAACGATCTTCACAATCGGATACGATCCCTTTAAGCTCCTGATATGCGAACAGATCAAAGCTCATTTCCGCAATGTTCTCTTCTCCAAGTTCCGGCAGAATATGAGAGATGTAATCAGAGAACACGCTGTTTGGTGACAGGATCATCACATTGGAAGATTTCAGATTCGCCCGGTCATGGTACAGAAGGTAGGCGATCCGATGCAATGCAATGGATGTCTTGCCGCTGCCGGCCGCGCCCTGGATCACGAGGATCTTGTCGGAAGTATTGCGTATGATCGCATTCTGTTCCTTCTGGATCGTGCGGACAATGTTCTTAAGTGCTGTATCTGAGTTGGCGCTCAATTCCTCCTTTAAGATTTCATCGTCAATCTTTACATCTGTCTCCACCTCATAGACCATCTTGCCCCGGCGGATCTTATACTGCCATTTTGAAGTGATCTCACCATCCATCTGCCCAGCCGGCGCTTCATAGACTGCGGGTCCCTTATCGTAATCATAGAACAGTCCGCTTACCGGTGCCCGCCAGTCATAGATCAGTGGGACGCTTCCTTTGGTTTCCGAAAAGTTGTTGATGCCAATGAAAAAGCCTTCCGGCTCGTCATCACCGTCATAGACAAACTCCACACTTCCAAAGAACGGTGCATCGATCATTCTTTTCAGTTTTGTCCTGGCCTTTTGCTGCTCCTGGTTGGCCGCCACCTCCGCAAAAAGTGCCTGCTGATTATCAAAATTTTCATAACCATACTGGTCCATCTCCGTGTAGTTCTCCCAGTAATAGTCATTCATGCTTTCGATGTCTTTCTGGCCCTTAGCGATCGACTCATCAATCTCTTTCAACCTGTTCTTCAGTTTTATATTAACAGAAGCCAAGTGCTCTGCTCCCTTGCTCATATCTGCTACCTTCTCAAATTTTGTTTTGATATCTGCCCTTTTGCTATTCTCTATGCTTATCCTTTTAGAATGAACCGGGCAAACGTATCTATTTATTTTATCACAAACAAAGGCTGTTGTAACGATATATTTAGGGCATTAAAGAGGAATAGCAGCCGCACCTGCGACTGCTATTCCTCCAAGAATTTCTATTGGACCGGGTAAGTAGAGAAACCCCGATCCCCCAAAAGCATAAACATTTTCCCTTATGTTTATTACGTTAAACATCTAATTGCAAAGACTTGCTTGCGAATCATTCGCGCCGGACCTTGCCGGCAAAGCCGGAGCTGATCTCTTAAAGCTCTATAACTGCTTCAACAGCTCCTCTACCTTTTCTTTCGTAGCCAGACCTTCAGAAAATGCGGAAGCGCTTCCGGTTGCTGTGCCAAATTTCAAAGCTTCCTTATAATCATGGTGTGTGCTGTAGCTTGCAACAAAACCTGCCACCATGGAATCGCCTGCGCCTACAGAATTGACTACTTTTCCCTTCGGCACGCCAATCTTGTCCACCTCGCCGTTCTCAGCGACTAAGATAGCACCGTCACCTGCCATAGAAATAAGAACATTTCTTGCGCCAAGCTCCTGCAGCTTCTTCGCATAGGTAACGATCTCCTCGTCTGTGTGGAGTTCCACACCGAACATCTCTCCAAGTTCATGGTTGTTTGGCTTGATCAGAAACGGATGATATTTCAGTACGTTCTTCAAAAGGTCCTTGGTTGCATCTACTACAAACTCGATCTTGCGATCCATCATACTTGCCATCATCTTCTCATAGATATCTTCCGGCAGAGTCTTAGGAATTGCGCCTGCAAAAATGATCGTATCGCCGTCTTTTAACTGATCCAATTTGCGGTACATTGCCTCGATCTCTTCTTCTGAAATATGAGGGCCCTGTCCGTTGATCTCTGTCTCCGCGCCGCCTTTTAATTTGACATTGATACGGCTCATTCCCTCTTTCAAATGAATGAAATCTGTATCAACGCCCAGACTCTGAGCACCTTTTTCGATTGCCTCTCCCGTAAATCCTGCCACAAAACCAAGAGCCTTGCTGTCAATGTCAAGATTGCGGAGTACGACAGAAACATTGATTCCTTTTCCGCCCCAGTTCATGTACTCGCCTGTGGAACGATTGGTCTCTCCAAGCTCCAGCTTGTCAAGGTGCATGATGTAATCAATCGCCGGATTGAATGTCACTGTGTAAATCATACGCTTCCTACCTCTTTTACTTTTGTCTTTTTTGTATATTCTTTGTTACTGACCGCATCCGTTATGATCGAGCAACGTCCCAAAGGAGCAAATTGAAATGCGGTATATTTATCAAACTTTGAATGATCAGCCAGGATATAGCTTTCCGATGCCCGAAGGATTGCCTCCTTCTTCACCATTCCTTCCTCCACGTCAGCCGTCGTAAATCCGTAGTCCGGGTGGATTCCGTTACTTCCCATAAAGGCCTTGGTAAAGCGATAGCTCTGCAAGTGCTCCATACAGCGGGCACCGATCACCGCCTCTGTGGAGCCTTTGAGAAGCCCGGGCAGCATATAAATCTGAAAGCCTTCCTTACTCAACTTCTTGGCATGGGTGATCCCATTGGTCATATAAATGGCATCCTTGCAGGTCAGGTAATCGATCAGAAGCTCCGTCGTAGTTCCCGCATCGATATACACAAAATCCGAGGATTCCACAAGAGTGGCTGCGTACATGGCAATGGCCTTCTTCTCTTCCACATGCATCCGGTTTTTGGTAGACACATCCTCTTCCTCCAGGAAAAAACCGGTAGTCAAGGACTTGGCACCGCCGTGTACCTTCTTTAATTTCCCACGCTGATCCAATGCTGATAGATCTCTTCTTATGGTAGATTCCGACGCTTCCAGATAAGTAACCAGTTCGGATACCGACACTGTTCCTCTTTGACTAACCAATGTCAGTATTTTTTCCCGTCTTTCATCTGTAAGCATATGCGACCTACCCCATCAACAAAACACAGTTTTTGCATAATTTTCTATAATGAATGTAGCATTTTTCTCAGTCATGGTCAATCATTTTCCGTCATAATCGGTCAATTTTTGACGGTTTTTGTTTGCGCGGAATTTAATTGGGGACGTACACTTTTTCAAAAAGTGTACGTCCCCAATTGCATCATTTCTAGATTTCCGCTGTTTCGATCACGATCTTGCAGGATACATCTGCCCCTGGGTTTTCTTCCATGCCCTGATACATTTCATCTGCTTTTTTCAGAGCCTTTATGCGGGTGGTGAGATCCGTCAGGTCACTGTCTGCCATATAGCCGATTTCCTGCATACCGTCTTCATCAAACTGATGAATGCCGTCCGCAAATGCGCCAAAGCCTTCAAACATAGAATCCACACCTTCCACATACTCTCCCATAGCGTCTGCAAATTCATCCAGTCCCTCTGTCAGTTCATCTGCATATTCCGAAAGTAACGAAGAAGCATCTGTCAACTCATTTATTCCGTCAACCAGATCGTCCACATCATCAAAATCTTCATCTTCAAGTTCTTCAAAAACGCCGTTTGTCACAACCGTAGCCGTAAACTCCAACTCAAAGTCAGAAACATCGGCTGTCACTTCCACATAATCGTTTAGTTCCACATCTTCTGTCAATTCACAATCTTCAAGTTTAAGGCTCTCAGCCACACCCGGAAATGCGGTTCCGAGAACGATGGTGTCATCCACATCTTCCATCACTTCCCCGTCTGACACTTTGACATTGGAAAAATTCTCAGAGGGCAGCATCAGGGCCGTTGCTGCAAGGAACGGAACGTTGACCTCCATCTCCTTGCCGTCTACCGTCACTATTTCTGTCTCGTTGTTCTGATAGTCGAAACGGATCGTCACTTCTCCCGAAACGCCTGCCATGTCCTCAGGCTCCATCTCTTTTCCGTCCAAATAGTAAGTGACAGAGACGTCCACCGGCAGCTCGCTGTCTGCATCGATGGTGTGAGACTCTTCTTCTGATTTTTCTTCCCCGTTTTTCTCCCACTCACTGATGGTGATCTTGTTAGGTGTGCCATCGGCATCCGCCTTAACCATGACTGACTGGGAGATCTCCTTTCCGGCCGCCTTAGCCTCTCCCATGGTATTTTCTGTTATAGCAGGTGATATTTGGCTTGTCACCATGGCAGATGCCAAAAGTAATAGTACTGCTCTTTTTTTCATTTTCTGTTCCTTTCTCTAAGCCACCAAATGACTAAAACTTATGCTTAAAAATATATTTTATTCCACATTTTTCAGCGCCTCATCCATCGGCACTTTTTTAACCTTCCCGTATTCAAATGCAGCCACGACCACATAAGTCAAAATGCCCATGACAAACATTTTCGGGTACAGCGAAGGACTGATATCAATGTCCACCCAGCCACTCATCATAGCTCTGAGCATCACCTTAAACATCCATACCATGGAGTATTTCATGATCGGCATACTGAGGAGAATGCTCACAATGACCACCATGGTTGTCGACAAAATGTACAGCCTGCTGATTTCTCCGTTCGTATAACCTAAGATCTTAGTCATGGAAATGGATTGGGCATTCTTTTCAATGACAATTTTAGAAAGAAGGTAGATTAAGATCATGAACATGATAATGGAGAAAATCTGCACACCTTTCATCATACCTCCCATGGAGATCATCATCTGACGGGACACTTTTGTCAGCGCCGATATATCGATCACAGAGCCGATATATTTTTCATCAATATCCGTGATTTCCGTATCGGAAAAATACCCGGCGTAAAAATCATCTCCAAGGTCAAAGGCTTCATTTAGATAATCTTTGTCCATGAAGACGCACACAGCGCCCATATAATCCGATATTCCATCCACCTTGAAAGTGTACTCCGTATCCTCATATGCTTCTTTCAGCGTGATCTCATCTCCAGGCTTGACTTCATATTTATCTGCATAAGCCTTTGATACATAAATCTGATCTTCACTGAAATCAAGATCGATATACTTGCTATCCTCCCCGATGCCGTAGAATAACACTGAATCGCTGTGGATTCCTTCCATCTCCAGCGTATCTAATGAGTAGGCGCTGAAGCTCTCCGCATCCTCATTGTCCGTCTCCACCGCATTTGCAAATTTGATGCCTGCGATCAGTTCCTCCAGCTTGGAATCGGATGCCTGCAATTCCTCTGGAATCGTCAACATGTATGTGTAGTTGCAGAACACATTATTTTCAATGTTCTCAGTGTAGTTCTCGAACACATTCGGGAATGCCATTCCAAAGAAAAGCAGGAAATAGGCAAACAGAATTCCGAAAAACATGACCACATAGTTGGATTTATTCTGGAATAATACCCGCAGGCTGAAACGACTGAAGAATGGAATCCTCCTGCTGAGTCTGAAGGCTTTTTTCTGCTTCTTAGTCTCTAAATCTCTCCTTAAAAATTTAAGCGGTGACAATTTCATCTTCTTTCGAAGCACAAAATAATCGATCACTATAAGCAAGATGATCGGCACAATGGTGGTTTCCACAAATGCCAGTCCGCTCCATACAGTTTTGTAGGTTGGCAGGGAATAACTGTTGTACTCCAGATCTACGGCCACCTGCTTGACAACGGTATAGCCAAGAATATTTCCGATTACGGCTGCCAAAAGGGAAACCAGCATCGGCAGCGTCATATAGTGCCCTATGATCTCATTTTTTGTATAGCCGGAAGCACGTAAAGTTCCAATCTGATTGGCTTCGTGAGAAATCGTATTATTGATCAGTACTCCAAATACAAATGCAATAATAACGATCAGGATGTACAACAGATATACCATCATCACAGAGTCGCTTCCTAAATCCTCCCCTGTAAATGTGATGGCCTGGTTTAAATATCTTGGTGTGTAATCCTTAAGTGTTGCATGATCCCGGATGACTTCCACCAGGTCATCGGCCATCACTTTTTCCTCAGCATCATCTGCCGGTTCATTGTTATACTGCCAGGCATAGTTATATTTCAGCAAGCCACTGTCAAAAGCGGCAAATTCTTCTTTTGTGACTACGGATACTCCAAACTGATCTGCGTCGAACATAACATCGTTGTTGTCCTCAAACAGCGCGCTATAGTCGGATAATGCCACAAGGCCAGTCACCTTCCAGCTGTTCACACCATCACTTATGGTGTCGCCAATGGCGATTTCCTGATTGGTGGCATACATACGATCCAGTGCGATTTCGCCTTCTTTTGTGGGAAGCTCACCGCTCATCAGATCTACCAGGTCCACCTCTTCACGATTGGCAAAGATACGGAGCGTACTCCCGTTCTCAAGGGTTCTGTCTACATAATAGTTATCATATATTTTGACATCGCCTTCTTCTTCAATTGCTTCTCTGGCCGATGTCTTAAGCTCGCTGACTGTCCGAAACTTTCCATTTTCCATGTTGAAGTTTGTAAAACTGTTGTCATAAGCAATGATCAGGCTGTTTGCAGCCACTTCAAATCCGGATATCATGGAAATGGTTCCCGCTAACAGAAGAAAAATAACCAGATATTTTCCCCAATCGGCCTTAAACTCCCGAAGCAGTCGTTTATTTAATGGATTCTTCATTATCTTCCTCCTGCTTACCACTCAAGATCCGCAACCGGAACCTTTGTCTCATTGACCATATCCCTTCGGATCATACCATCTCGAAGAGTAATGACACGATCTGCCATCAATCGCAGGGCATCATTATGTGTGACCATGATGATCGTGTTTCCATATTTCTTATTGATCGTCTCGATCAGCTCGAGGATCTCCTTGGAAGTCCTGAAATCCAAAGCGCCTGTGGGTTCATCGCAGAGCAGGATGTCCGGATTCTTGACAATGGCACGGCCGATGGCGCAGCGCTGCTGCTGACCGCCGGAAAGCTGATTGGGAAGTTTATTCCTGTGCTCGTAGAGTCCCAGCGTTTTCAAAAGGTCATCTACATCCAGCGCCTTATCGGAAAGATAAGCGCCTACCTCGATATTTTCACGCACCGTCAGATTAGGGATCAGATTATACATCTGGAAAATGTAACCCAAATGTTTTCTTCGATACATTGTCAGCCGCTTCTCATTCATATCTGCGGTCTTCTCCCCATCAATGGAAATATAGCCGGCATCCGGTCCATCGATTCCGCCAATAATATTTAATAATGTAGACTTTCCACATCCCGACGGTCCCAAAAGCACCAGGAATTCACCTTTCTCTATACTAAAGCTAATTCCTTTTAAGACTTCCACCCGGCTGTCGCCTTCTCCGAAGCCCTTTTTCAAATCATGAACTTCAATAAACATGTTTCATCCTCTCTATTCTTAATTGTTCTTTTTTATCAATTACCATATCTATAATAGCACTTCTAATTGAGAATGAAAATCATTTATATTGCTCTTTATTGATAAGAATTATCATTAAGTGTGATTTGAGGGAAAATGAGCACAAAAATACAGGTTGTCAGAAGCGGCAGTAGTCCGGTCCTGCAACCTGTATTTTTATGTTTTTTCTTAAATTATACTTATAATTTCATAGTCAATGAAATCCGCTTCTTTTTCATATCTACCCCAAGCACTTTTACTTCTACGATATCCCCTACACTGACAACTTCCAGCGGGTGTTTGATATAGCGATTGGTGATCTGGGAAATATGAACCAGCCCATCCTGGTGCACACCGATGTCTACAAAGACACCGAAATCGATCACATTGCGGACAGTCCCTTTCAGGATCATCCCTTCCTTCAGATCCTTCATCTCCAGCACATCGGTGCGAAGGATCGGTTTCGGCATCTCATCTCTTGGATCGCGGCCCGGCTTCTCCAGTTCTTTTACAATATCAAGGAGTGTAGCGGCACCCACGGAAAGTTCTTCGCAGATATGCTTTTCTCCCCTAAGAGAAAGCGCAAGTCCAATAAGGCTCCCATGTGCCACATCATCTAAAGTATAGCCCTGCCGCTTCAAAAGATTCATCGCCACATCATAGCTTTCCGGATGCACGCCGGTTCCGTCCAACGGATTGGTACCGCCTTTGATCCGAAGAAATCCGGCGCACTGTTCAAACGCCTTCGGTCCAAGTTTCGGAACCTTTAAAAGTTCTTTTCTGGATGCAAAACGACCATGTTCTTCCCGGTACGCCACAATATTTTTGGCGGTAGTCCCATTGATGCCGGATACGTACTCCAAAAGCGGAGCTGAAGCTGTATTTAAATCCACACCTACGCGGTTTACACAGTCCTCCACCACACCGGAAAGGGCCTCCGAAAGTTTCTTCTGATTCATATCATGCTGATACTGCCCTACACCGATGGCCTTCGGATCGATCTTCACAAGTTCTGCCAACGGATCCTGCAGCCGTCTTGCAATGGATGCAGCGCTCCGCTGTCCTACGTCAAAATTGGGAAATTCCTCTGTCGCAAGACGGCTTGCGGAATAGACTGATGCGCCTGCCTCATTTACGATCACATACTGCACCTTATCAGGGATTTCTCTTAATAGTTCTACAATGATCTGTTCCGATTCTCTGGATGCGGTTCCGTTCCCCACCGATATCAGAGAAATGTGATATTTCCGGATCAACTCCACAAGGGTGCGCTTCGCCGCACGGATCTTGGCGTCGGAGGTGGGAGCTGTGGGATAGATCACAGTGGTATCAAGAACTTTTCCTGTTTCATCTACCACCGCCAGCTTGCAGCCGGTTCTAAAAGCCGGATCCCAGCCAAGTACTACCTTTCCTGCAATCGGCGGCTGCATCAGAAGCTGGTTTAAATTCTTGCCAAACACCTTGATGGCACCGTCTTCTGCCTTTTCTGTCAATTCATTTCTGATCTCCCGCTCAATGGCCGGAGCGATCAGCCGCTTGTAGGCATCCTCAATGGTTTCTTTTAACTCTTTTTCTACAAATGGATTGTGTCCCGTGATGATCTGCCGTGCAAGATAGCCTAGCAGGCGTTCCGTTTCCACCTCCACTTTGACAGACAGGATTTTCTCTTTCTCCCCTCGGTTCAAGGCCAGAATGCGATGTCCCGGAAGCTTACATAGCGCCTCTTCATAGGCATAATACATCTCATAAACAGACTCCGCCTCATCATCCTTAGCAGTGGAAACGATCTTGCCATGCTTCATGGTATACTCCCGAATCCAGGTCCGATAGTCCGCTTCGTCTGCAATTGCTTCCGCGATAATATCCTTAGCACCATCAATAGCCTCTGCTAGGCTTTGGACGCCTTTCTCTTCATTTACATAGGAAGCCGCCTCTTCCTCCAAAGGGTGGCTTAGGTTCTGCAAACGTATTACATTGGCGAGCCCTTCCAATCCTTTTTCCTTGGCTATAGTAGCCCTGGTCCTGCGCTTTGGCCGGTATGGACGATAGAGATCATCTACGGCCACCTGCGTCGTCGCTGCCTCGATCAAACATCTCAATTCATCACTGAGCTTTCCCTGTTCATCGATGGTTTTTAATACCTGCTGCTTCTTTTCTTCCAGGTTTCTAAGGTAAGTCAGACGCTCGCTTAAATTTCTAAGCTGTTCGTCATCAAGTGTGCCATGGGCTTCTTTTCGGTAACGGGCAATAAAAGGAATGGTATTCCCCTCATCGATCAGTTTGATGACCGCCTCCACCTGCCATTTCTTTATGTGCAGCTCTTCTGCAATAGCTAATGCAATATCCATTTACTTTGTCTCCTTATCGGTTTTTGCCTTAACAGTATACTACACAACCCTCTGAAAATCGAGAATACTCCCTTTTCTTGAAAGAGTCCTCTTTATTATGCTATACTTTTTTCAAATATGGGTATAGAGGAGGCCGCTTAAAACATGTATGCATTTATCGTAAATCCCAACGCCAGATCAGGGCTGGGAATCCGCATATGGCGCACCCTGGAAGAAGAACTTAAAAAAGAAAATATCCCATACGAGATTTATTTTACCCATTATAAAGGACATGCCACAGAATATGCAGGGCAGATTTCTGAGACTGCCGATTCAGATCCTGTAACTATCGTTGCCATAGGAGGTGACGGTACCATCGGGGAAGTGCTGGATGGCATAACGGATTTTTCCTCTGTTTCCTTTTCTTATATTCCCATCGGTTCCGGCAATGATTTTGCCAAATCTATGGGGATCCACAAAGACCCGATGGAATGCCTTAGACAGATCCTTAAGGGCAACAAGACCATGGAACTAAACGCAGGCGTTTCCACGTTCGGCAAGCAAAAGCGCACCTTCGCGGTCAGTTCCGGCATCGGCTTTGATGCGGAGGTCTGTTTTCACAATGATTCTTCTAAAGTCAAACAGCTTCTGAACCGATTAAACCTTGGCAAACTTTCCTATACGTTCGTAGCGTTAAAGCTCCTGCTTGGCATGCATCCAACGGATGCATCCATCACCATAGACGACAAGGCGCCGATTCACTATAAACGTGTGTATTTTGCAGCTGCCATGAATCAGCGGTATGAAGGAGGCGGCTTTAAATTCTGTCCCAAAGCAAAGCCCGATGATGGGTTCTTAGATCTCCTCGTAGTGGAAAACATTTCCAAATTGAAGATTCTCTGCGTGCTGCCCTTAGCCTATTTGGGCGGTCATGTATTTTTTAAGGGTGTACACATTTTCACATGCAAAAAGGCACAGATAGTCATGGAAGAACCTGTCGCCATCCACACTGACGGCGAGGCTGATCATAGAGAAAGGGAGGTTACCTTTTCACTTCGGGAAGAGCCGATCCATTTTATCTATTCATAATTATGTATTCCGCATGGAAAATATTTATTAGGAGAGAGCACTTTTATGGCTATTGCATTTTTTCTGTTTGTTTTGATTTTATTTATATACATCTTTCTGCTGGCCCCTACTCTGTCGAGAAGAGACCGGACGAAAGCCTATAAAGGTACCCTGTTTGCCCACCGGGGGTATCACAGTATCGAAGCAGGTGTTCCGGAGAATTCCATTCCTGCATTCAAGGCAGCCGTGAAGCGGGGCTATGGCATTGAATTTGACCTGCACATTACCAAAGATGACAAGATCATCATTTTCCACGACGATGATCTGATGCGGATCTGCGGTGTCAAGGGACGTCCGGAGGACTTCACTTACGATCAGTTAAAAACGCTGCGTCTCCAGGGAACAGATGAGCGGATTCCGCTTTTGACAGACCTTTTGCGTATTGTAAAGGGAAAAGTTCCGCTTTTAGTCGAATTCAAACTTCCCACTAAAGATGACCATATCTGCGAAGTGGCCTATGAGATCCTGCAGCGCTATCATGGCCCCTATCTCATGGAATCTTTTAATCCCGTTGCGCTTCACTGGTTTTCCAAATACGCACCGGAAGTTCTTAGGGGACAGTTGTCCGATAATCTTTTGAAAAGCGATCATACGCAGCCTGTCTATGTGCGTTTTATGGCCAAGCATCTGCTTTTTAATTTCTATGGGAGACCGGATTTCATTTCCTACAAACTGCAAGATGTGAAAGGACTTTCCATCTGGATTCTCAGAAAGATTTTAAGCGTTCCCTTTGCAGTGTGGACCTGCAAGACTCCCCGCACGCTCCGCTATGCTAAACGCAAATACGAAATGCCTATCTTTGAGCATCACGGTTCCAATTATCAGGGTTTGTGATTTTTTTGTGACGTTTCTATTAAGAAATCGGATTTTCACTTGTTCGGCTTATTCTTTGGTGTTATAATCTCAAACGTCGTTGAGAGAAAGTGGCTTGTGGGGAAAAGAAAGGGATTTTTTATGAAAGCCATTGAAAGATTAAAAGATCTGCTCTACAGATACCGCCACGGCTGGGTCGCATTATATGCGCTGATCTACATGCCCTGGTTTACATATTTAGAGCAGCATAATACTTACGGATACTATGTGATCCAATCACCTATTGATAATCTGATTCCGTTTTGTGAATATTTCGTTGTGCCTTACCTTCTCTGGTTTGTGTACATCTTAGCCACTTATCTGTACTTCTTTTTTACAGATAAGAAGGGATTTTACCGTTTGTGCGCTCTGATGTTTACGGGGATGACCCTCTTTCTTATCATCTGCACGGTGTTCCCTAATGGGCTGCATTTGCGTCCATACTATTTCACACGGGACAACATCTTTATAGACCTGGTAAAGATGATATACGCAAAGGATACTTCGACCAACGTACTGCCAAGTCTTCATGTATTCAACTCTCTCTGCTGTGCCATTGCACTCTGCAAGAGTGATGCTATGAAGAAGCATAAGGGTATACAGATTGGGGCCTGTGTTCTGACGGTACTGATCATTTTATCCACCATGTTCCTGAAGCAGCATTCTGTAACAGATGTGTTTGCCGCCTTTGTAATGACAATTTTTATTTATCCGTTCGTATACGAAGGAGCCGCAGAAAAGCGCAAGAAAACCCAGGCTGCATTTCATCGGACCTAATATAATGTTAAAGAAAGAACGTTATCGGCATTTGACCGGTAACGTTCTTTTTATGGCATATATTTTTCAAATGCAGTGGGAATCGGATACTCCTTTTTGATCTGCTTTGGATGGATAAATAGAAAATCCTCTTCATTGGTCTTCTCCAGTTCATCTACCAGGATATCATAACCGATCATGTGCCATTCTACATGGCTGAATATGTGTTTCGCCGGCTCCAACTTTTTTATACGGATCGGCATAAGTCCTATTCCCTTCAAGTAAGAAACCAGTGCCTTCTTATCTTTGTGCCCTTCCAGATTTGGAAGTTCATACATACCTGCAAGAAGCCCCTTATCAGGGCGTTTTTTTATTGCGATCTGCCCACTGTCCCGAAGTATGAGTACTGTCCGCTTCTCGATGCGTCTTTCTTTTCCTTTGCTCCTGATTGGGAGTTTCCTCTCAATCCCAAGACTCCGTGCCATGCATAGCTTTTCAAGAGGACAACTGTCGCATTTGGGGACGCCGCCCGGAAGGCAGATGAGCGCGCCAAGTTCTATCAGTCCCTGGTTAAAAGAAGCAGGATCATGTACAGGCACTATACCAAGGAGCAGTTCCTCCATCCATTTTCTGGTGGACTGCTTTAAAATGTCTGCATCACTTCCAAGAAGTCTTGACAGCACGCGGTACACATTACCGTCTGCTGCAGGTCTTGAAATACCATACGCTATGGAAGAAATAGCTCCCGCTGTGTAATTCCCGATGCCGGGAAGCCCCAAGATTTCCTCGTAGGTTTCCGGAAATCTTCCATTATATTTTTCCATACATACGCAGGCTGCTTTCTGCATATTGCGCACCCGGTTATAATATCCCAGTCCTTCCCATAGCTTAAGCAGCTTATCTTCCTCAACTTCTGCCAAATCTTTCAGTGTTGGCAAGGACTGTAAAAAGCGCTCGTAATAAGGCTTTACAGCCTCCACTCTGGTCTGTTGCAGCATGATCTCAGACACCCAGATGTAATAGGGATCCCTGGTTCTTCTCCAAGGCAGGTCTCTCTTGTTTTCCTCATACCATTTAAGAAGGGGATCTGCGATGTCAAAAAGTTGCGGATATTCCAGGCGCACTTCCACTGCATCTCTTATCTCAATGGAATCTTCCGTCACAAGGCAGTCCCTAGCGATCACGTGCACACCCTTCTTTGAAGCCTCCACAAGTGCCTTCGCAAAAGCTTCATGCGTCTTCACGTTGGGCGTAAAATAACGTACATCTTTCATCTGGATCACAAAAAAGATGTACGCCTCATATCCTGCTTCCACCGCACCTGTAAGTTCGTGGATATGCTTAATGGCCCGCTCGCTTGGCGCATCCGGAAAGCTGACTGCATTATTCTCTTCAAGAGTCACACCCTTTACCTCGATCAGACATTTCTTTCCGTCCGCTTCCACATACAGATCCACCCTGGAATTACCGTAAGTATATTCCGGCTTTATCTTTTCTACATGATGAAACAGATGTCCAGTCTCTATCCACTCTCTCACTGCCCCGTTTGGCACCTGGGAGTCCATATTGACAAGCCGTTCTCCCTTTCGCACCGCGATCAGATCATAGCGAGTCTTTCGCTTTGGGTTTTTGCCATCCTGCAGATAGACGGCAGCACCCGGTCTTAAAAGCTCTTTGCATCGGCCGGTATTCTTCACATGAACAACCTCTTCCTTCCCATCTAAAAGTACATGGGCAATGAACCGGTTGGGTCTGCTTATAAATTTAGCTTCGACAATGTTCTCATATCTCATAGATGATACTTTTTCACTTCTTCGTTCAGCTGCAGCATCTTCTCATCAAGTGCAGAGACCATATGCGCGCACTCCCGAAGATCCTTTCGCAAATGTTCCGGTGCATTTCCCTCAAATTTGTAATAAATCTTGTGCTCTAAACTTGCCCAGAAATCCATAGCAATAGTACGGATCTGAATCTCGAGCTTTACATATACCACTCCATTGGAAAGGTAGACAGGCACACTGACGATCATATGATAGCTCTCATACCCGCTTTCCTTCGGATTACGGATATAATCTTTGATAGACAGGACCTTTAAGTCGCTTTGGTTTCCGATCATCTCCGCCAGCTGATAAATATTAGAAGTAAATGAACAGATCAGGCGCACGCCTGCAATGTCATTGACATATTTCATCATATTTTCAATGGATACGTCATACCCGTATTTTTTCAGCTTTTTGCAGATACTCTCCGCTGTCTTTAAACGGGTTTTGATATGCTCGATCGGATTATATTGATGAATATGTTGAAACTCGTCATTTAAAATCTCAAGCTTTGTGGTCACCTGTTTCAGGGCCGACTCATATAAGAACATGACTGCGGTCCAGTTATCCGCCGTCTCTTCTATACTGACATGCTTCTCCATCTTCCTGCCTCCTGACACTTGTCCTTCTCACAGACATAAATACAGTTTCTAATATTCGATACCTTCTCTTGCCATGATTCCTTCATCGTATGGATGCTTGATCTTGGTAAAATCCGTAGCATAATCAGCCACATCCAGGATCCGCTCGGTAATCTCGTGACCGGTCATCACAACCTCCAATCCCCGAGGCTTGTGATTTAAAAATTCCATCAGCTTATTCTCGCTTAAGACTCCCATCTCCACCGCCGATAGCACTTCATCTAAGACCAGCACATCAAAGGGGCTGCAGAACTTGATGATCTCATCTAAAGCCTTGCTGTTATAATGCTTAAGCTCGGCTTTCTCATCTGAATTCATGCGGCTGACAAACTTTACCTTCTCTCTTCCCGGGAGACAGGTGACATTCGGAATCTGTTCTAAGATATTCCTCTCGCTGGAGTTATTATTCTTTAAAAACTGAAAAACCAAAACTTTCAGTCCGCTTCCTGCGGCACGCATAGCAAGTCCCATGGCGCAGGTGGTCTTGCCCTTTCCATGCCCGTAATAAATATGAATCCTTCCTTTTCCTACCATTCTATACTCCTCCCCAATTTCCGTAAATAAACTGTATCTAAGCCTCTATGGCCGCAAAAAACAATTCATAAAAATCATCATTATCCGCAAGCTTAGGAGAGTTCTCTCCTCCGCCGTTGGTACTCCTTTTCATGGCCGCATGAAATTCTTCTCCCGCTGCCACAAGCTCCATGGGATACATCTCATAACCCAGATTTCTTGCCGTACTGCAAAAGGCGCTCAAAGGATCTTCAGCCTCCCGCGTCTTAAGCAATGTCTGCTTTAATTCTTCATCCCGTCTGGCTTTGTAAGATAACTCTTCCAGCATATCTACTACTGTACGCATCATTTCACTCCATTCTTTTTACAAATGTCTTCCAGGCAGCAGCGGTCACAATGGGGCGCTGTCCTGGCTGTGCATACCTCTCTTCCGTGATTTACCAGGCGATGGCAAAGGTCATTGCCTTCCTCTGGTGGAACGATCTTCCACAATGCCATCTCTACTTTCTTCGGATCTTTCTCATTGTCTACGAGGCCGATCCGATTACTTAGGCGGATACAATGGGTATCTGTTACAATAGCCGGTTTATGGAACACATCCCCCATGATCAGATTAGCGCTTTTTCTTCCCACGCCCGGGAGTTTTAAGAGTTTATCAAAATCATCCGGCACTTTCCCGCCATATTCAGAGACAAGCGTCTTCATACAGGCACTGATATCTCTAGCCTTGCTCTTCCCCAATCCGCAAGGTTTTACGATTGCTTCAATGTCTGTTACTTCAGCTGCTGCCAGTGCTTCGATAGTCGGATATTTTTCATACAATCCCTGTACCACCACATTGACTCTGGCATCTGTACACTGGGCTGCCAGACGGACACTGACCAAAAGTTTCCAGGCCTCATCATACTCCAATGTGCAATCTGCCCCCGGATATTCTTCCTTCAATCGTTCAATTACAAGTTGTGCCAGCTCTTTCTTTCGCATATAACGCTTCTCCCATCTGTCCGTCTCTCGCTCTTCTTATTTTACCACAATCTCTATTTTCTATACAAGAAAAGCTATGTCTTTATAAATCATACCGTTTTTCTTAAGTGGCTCTTAAGAAATTTCAGATTTGTTTTAGGGATTCAACATAATTTAGACATAATTCTCCTTTATACTGAATGACAGATAGATGAGTTACCACTTATCTATCCCCCTCATAAAAACACGCGAAAGCGTGAAACTCTCATTCCTTTTAGATAACTATAACAAAGAAAAGCCCGTAGGTTTCGCCTACGGGTTTTTTCGTTGCTCAATTTGATCGTCGGAAATGGCTTCCAGCCTCGTTCAGGAACCGTACATGGTCACAGAAGCACTGTCCGCGAAAAGTTCTACTCTCGGAATACGATTTCCTGAGTCTTGGCATCCATAGATTCCACAATGGCTAATGACTCCAGATGGATCCCCATCTCACGGATTTTCTTGCCACCGTCCTGGAATCCCTTCTCCACTACGATTCCTACTCCAACAAGCTCTGTTCCTGCCTGACGGACCAGATCGATCAATCCAAGGGCTGCGCACCCATTTGCCATGAAATCGTCAATGATCAGCACCCGTTCGCCCTTTGGAAGGAAGCGCTTCTCCATGATCACGTTGTAGGTACGTCCTCTTGTAAAGGATTTCACCTCGGTGGAACAGGTCTCTCCATCTAAATTTAAAGATTCTGTCTTCTTGGCAAATACGATGGGGCAGTCAAAATACTGCGCCGCGATAGCTGCAATGGCGATGCCGGAAGCCTCGATCGTAAGTATCTTATCCACACGTTCGCCTGCAAAACGCCTTGCAAATTCCTTCCCGATCTCATTCATCAGCCCAATATCGATCTGATGGTTTAAAAAGCTGTCCACCTTCAGCACATTTCCCTCTTTGATCACTCCGTCTTTTCTGATCCTGTCTTTTAAAAGCTGCATAGTATTGTCCTTCTTTCCAAAACCCTTCGTCAAACCCTTGAAAAAATTTAATTATCAGAGCAACTCATCCTGCTGTGAAAAACGCTTGATATCGCGGATAGCCTTCTTATCCAGCCAGATGATAAATACATAGAAAATAATGACCGTTAAGAGTGTTCCTTCTGTAAGGCAGAAATCATAAAACCCGTGCAAAAGAATTGGCATCAAAAGTGCATGCATAAGATAGGCTTTCTTCCCTTCCGTATCTCCATGCTTCTCACACTGTTTTGCCAGACCGTAATTATGTCCCATATAAATACCGAAGATCACATGGGCCGGCACTGCCGTAAGTGCCCGCTGTATCGCCAGTGCTATCCCGGAATCAAACACATAAAGAACATTTTCAAACACTGCGAAGCCAACACCCACGCAGACACCATACACAATTCCGTCAAATACATAATCAAAAGCCTTCGATCTCCAGCTGAATATGCGAAGCAGTAGATATTTGCACAGTTCTTCGATCAAAGCCACACCCATAAAGCAGCTGATCAGATTATAAAAAAATCCGCTGTCAAATCCCAGACCTGCAAATACACCGTCAATAAACACCTCCAGGATCATGGCTGGAATCGTAGAAATAACACCTGCGATCACCAGACGTATGATCAGTCCCATGGGTTCCTTTTCAACGGTATCCCACTTATAGACTTTGTAAAGCAGATAAAATCCCGGGATCACAGCTAAAAACAGTAACACCTTGTAATAAACCGACATAAGCAGCATTCTCGTCACCTCCCTTATGCATACACCTCTTCAATGGAAAAGTCTTTGCTTTCCTTTGAGAGTTGGAATAAAAGTTTTCGCATATGTGTCTCACTGACATCCCCTAAAATGATCAGTTCAAAAGAAACCTCATTTTCTTCTTTATTTTCCTTGAACAAACGCATATGTTCCATATTGTAGCCGTAATCCCCGATCATGCTCAGAATACTGGACATGGCATTAGGCTGATTATAGCGGGTTAAATAGACCCGCACCTTCTTACTTTTTCCCTTGGCAAGTATGCTGCCCACAATAGAATCAAACAGGGCTTCATTCCAATCGTAAAGAAGCCCGTACTGGTACATACGGCTGGTCTCCATCACTTTCCGCACCACCGCCAGATACTCAGCTTTCTTTTCCGGCGCAACATCTGTTCCTAAGTTTTCCAATATGGCATTCTCTCTGTCGGCGCGGTAGATTTCTGTGGAGCCTTCCGCCTGTTTTGCCTCCGCCACATGATAGGAGCAGTCCATACGCTTCATCAAAAGTTCTTTTATTTCACTATCGATCCGATCGATCTCATTTCTGACCTCACTAAGTCCCATCTGTCTCATCCCTTTCCTTTCATGCACTTCACCCTGCGCATATGCAAAGCTCATCGTCCGTCATCCATGTTACCATAGAAAAACACAGAAGGACAAGGGTGTTTCCTTGTCCTTCAATGTTTGGAAGGTAATTCGTCCCTAAACGATCGAAAAGGCGCGTCCCCTAAAGGACGCGCCTTTGTTACACAATAGTGCGGCAATGCAAATACTTTTTTACAAGAAGATATATTTTGCCACGAAAAGCAGTGCAAGTACATACATCAGTGGAGTAATCTTCTCTTTCTTTCCTGCGAAGAAGTTGATCACTACGTATGAGATGATACCAAATGCCATACCATCAGAGATGCTGTATGTAAGCGGCATTGCAAGAAGTGCAATGTATGCCGGAATAGACTCTGTGAAGTCATTAAAGTTGATTTCAACAACTGATGTGATCATCAGATATCCAACAAAGATCAGAGCCGGAGCGGTTGCAAAGCTTGGAATGGTTGTAAATACAGGTGCAAGGAAGATTGCAAGTAAGAACAAAAATCCTGTCACAACAGAAGAAAGTCCTGTTCTTCCGCCTTCAGAAACACCCGATGAACTCTCAACAAATGTGGTGGTTGTGGAAGTACCAAGAACAGCACCTGCAGTTGTTGCAAGAGCGTCAGCAAGAAGTGCCTCTTTGATTCTTGGAAGCTTGCCATCCTCATCCAGCATATCTGCCTTGTTAGCTACACCGATCAAAGTCCCCAGTGTATCAAAAATATCAACAAAGAGGAATGCAAATACGATGGCTACCACATCTAAGATCTTGATATCATTGCCTGCAAGATCGAAACACTTACCAAATGTAAGGCCGATAGCTCCGATATCAAAGCTTGACCATGATGGGATCAATGAATAGAAGCCATTCTCAATATCGATCTGATAGATGCCTGTCACCTGACAAATGATTCCAAGGACCCATGTAACGATGATGCCGATCAGGATTGCGCCCTTCACATTCTTAACATAAAGGATAGCAATGATCAGCAGACCGATCAGCGCAAGCAAAGCACCGATTCCTGCATGGTGGAAATCTGAGCGGAAATCAATGATAGAAACCAAAGTTGAAGAGTCAACAACAATGTTACCATTCTGTAATCCGATAAATGCAACGAAAAGTCCGATGCCTACAGACACACCCTTCTTTAACTGAAGCGGGATTGCATTAAAGATTGCCTCACGCACATTGGTCACAGAAAGGATGATAAAGATCACACCCTCGATCAATACTGCAAACAGTGCAAACTGCCATGAGTAACCCATGGTTCCGCATACTGTATAAGCAAAATATGCATTCAGGCCAAGTCCCGGTGCCAATGCAAATGGATAGTTAGCAAGAAGCGCCATTGCCATACAGCCAAGGAAAGATGCGATCGCCGTTGCCATAAGTACTGCGTTGGCGTCCATCCCTGATGCTGAAAGGATGGATGGATTAACAGCCAGGATATATGCCATCGTCATAAATGTTGTGATACCGGCAACTACTTCTGTCTTTACAGTCGTACCATTCTCTTTCAGCTTGAAAAAGTTTTCTAACATAAAAGTTCTCCTCCTTTTAGAAATTTCCCCTCACCTAAACGATAATACCATATTATCGTAGATTTTCAATTATAAAATCTCGATCACCGTCTCTCCGCTCTCATCAATGTTTTCCTCGATCACGGCCTCAAAGAATGCCTGCATGGCATCGATCATATATCCCACATCTGCTGCCCCTGCTGTCTCATAAGGCGAATGCATGGCCAGCTGTGCCAAGCCGATGTCCACCGAATCAAGGGAAACATGGGCATTGGAAAGATTGCCGAGGGTAGATCCGCCCACAATATCACTGTGATTGGTAAACAGCTGTACCGGCACGCCTTTTCGTTCACAGATTTCTTTAAACACGGCTGCCGAAAGTCCTTCTGACGTATACTTTTGATTGCCGCTGTATTTGATCACAACGCCCTCGCCCATGAGCGGACTGTTGCTTGGGCAAGCCTTCTCCGTATGGTTTGGATGAGTTGCATGGGCATTGTCTGCAGACAACATAAAGCTTCCTGCTATCAGCTGACGGAGCATTCCATCCGAGCCGCCAAATGCCTCATTGATGCGGAGCAGTGTATCTTCAAGGAATGTAGAACAAGCCCCCTGCTTGGTGCCGCTTCCCACTTCTTCATTGTCAAAAGCCGCCTGCAAAATGATCTTTTTACCATTATTGGCAGAAAGGAGTGCCTGCATAGCGGAATACACATTTTCCAGGTCATCCAGCTTACCGATGGAAATATATTCATTGTTGGCACCCCACTGTGTGCCCTTCATGCGATTATAAAGATAGAGATCATGTCCGATAATATCCTTTGCATCTGCGCCTACAGTTTCAGCGATCGTCTGCATAAATGTATCCTTGGAATCACCGGCGCCGTAAAGGGGCATCATATCTTTGTGGCAGCTGTATTTGTAGCCGTCGTTCACCTGACGGTTCATGTGAATGGCAAGATTGGGGATCACAAGCAGATCTCTGTCTACATTGACCAGGCGCATCTCCACCCGGCCGTTTGCTTTGACTGCCACCCGGCCCGCCACAGATAACGGTCTGTCAAACCAAGGCGCCATCAGCATGCCGCCATATTTTTCCACATTCAGCTTCACATAGTTGCCAGCCACTGCCTGCTCCGGATTCTCTTTGATCTTAAAGCTTGGGGAATCGGTGTGAGCAGCCACGATCTGGAACCCGTCAAAATCTCCTTCCGGGACAGCAAACGCAATAAGAGACGTGCCGCCTTTGGTCACAAAATATTTGCCGCCGTGAGATAACTTCCAGGGCTGATTCTCCAAAAGTCTCTCATAGCCTGCCGCCTCATAGGTCTTCACCATGTTATCCACCACGTGGTATGGGCTGGGCGATTTTTCTATAAATTCAAATAATCCTTTTACTGTCGTACTCTGATCCATTTTTCTTCCTCCATGATCTTCTCTAACATTTCCAGGTTCCTATCCGAGTGCTCCAATTCCCTTGAATAACGATACCAGATTTCTTTCACGTCCTCACCATCTAACATTTTACCATTCAGAAGCCACCTTGAACATAAAATATCTTCACATACGCCTAAGGAAAACATGGCCATCTGGGTTTTTCCGTAGACACGCCCGTCATATACAGCGCCGCAGAAGTATGTAAAGATGAAATATACCAGAAACTGCTCCTGCCAAATGCTCCAAAGGGGCAGGTTCTTAAAAACCCAGGTATCAAATTCGTCTTTGACCTCGCAATAATACGCTGCGCCTCTTTCAAGCAACAGGGTTTTACAGCTTATGATCACATCCGTCCAGGATTCACTCAATCGCTCCAGCTCATACAAAGTCTGCATATTCAGAAGGGAATTATAGTAGCGGGCCGCCTCATCCTTCAGATACGCCTCCTGTGTCTCTTTTACAAATGCATGTGCATTTTCTGTTTTGTAGCGCCTAAGCACCGCCTCGCAGGAGAACATTTCTCCCCTTGAGATCTTCACCTGCAGATCATGGGCAATGGCGAGACATAAAAAGGCCCGGAAATGCAGTTTCCATTCCCGGGTCTGTAAAATTCCAATGAGATCATCTCTTGCATCTAACAGAACCGAATACAGAAACGGATCAAAATCTTCGAACTCTTCTTCCTCCTCATCCTCCCATGCCTTAAAAGTAACCGGCGCCTTAAAAGTAAGCAGAAGTCTTGCCACCTCCGGGCAGGAAAGAGAAAGGGTGGTCTCCCGCACATTTTCAAATTCCTCCACGTGGCGCGGATACATGCGGCAGGTCTTGCACAGGGCGTTTTCCCCTAAATTGGCATAAATGTCACATAAGTTTTTGCCATCCAGGAAAGCACAGCGTCCCTCTTTATCCCGTTTGAATGTTTTTTGAAACCAATGAATTCCCCGGATCAGCTCGCTCTTAAAAGGCGGCTTCTCCATTTGGTAGCGGTGCATTGACTCATCGTCGATCACGATCTGCCACCCGGCGCAGCAAGTATCCTCGCAGGCCCCCGCAACACAGGAAAATTCATCGAAATAGTCCGGTGTCAGATACCTCATAACATGTTCCTATTGTCTCAATCTATTTGTAATCAAAGCCACTTGGCTCGCAAAGCGGCAGCTCCAAAAGTGTGGGATTTGCCATGATGTGTTTGACAAGCTTTAAACTTCTTGCAAAATAGAATCCATCGCCGATACGCTCATCTAAGATAGCACCGATCTCGATCACATCGCGAATTTCTTTGTGTCCGTCTTCCATCACCATCTCCTCTTTGTGGAGTGTTCCGATGGATAAGAAAAAGCTGTTGGTCCCGTAATTATTCAGGTGATGGTACACCGCCGGGCACTTGATACTTCCTAAATTCGTCATAAATACAGACGTATAGTTCGGATCACCCTCTGTGATGATATTCGGGCATTTCCCCCAGAAATCAAGCCAGCGGATAATACGGATTGCCAACATAAGGATCGGTCTTGGAAGCTTTGCAAATGCATCTACCACGGAATCGATACCTCCGCTTGAGTGCTCACTCTTTCGCTGTTCTTTTACATCTCCGACGATCTTTCTTCCGATATCAACGACCGTGTCAGTATCCTTCGGGACCAAAGTCATCAACGCTTCCTCAGCGTGATCGGTAAAACGGCGTTTTGCCACGAAACTTAAGCTGACCTCATCCCGCTCATAGATTCTGCGTCCCTGGATAAAACGGTTCATGACCGGACGTTCTCTGACCATACGAGCCACTGCTGTTGTGATGCAATGAAACATGGTCATCTTAAAATCCAGCTCGCCGGAAGCATTTTTTGCATCCATATATTTTACCAGCTCGGTCGCGTCAAACTTTTCCTTCATATAGACTTCGCAGTCCGTACGGTTCGGCATCAGATTGGTCATAACAGTCTGAAGACCTGTTCCTTCTTTTACCCAGTGGCCGTCTCTTCTGTCTCCCCATTTACGCGGTCTCTTTTCACTCATCTGTCTTTCCTTTCAAACTATAACTTATCTATGCTTCTGTTTTTTTCGCTTCCTCAGCATTTGCTTCTTCCTCAAGGATACGGAATGCAACCTTGCCAACCAATGTTTTGGGAAGTTCCGGTCGGAACTGGATCTCCTTTGGAAGCGCATATCTTGCCACATGCTCCGTAAGCTCTTCCATGATCTTTGCTTTCATAGCGTCATCGCCGGTCACACCGTCCCGAAGCACTACATAAGCCCGTACTCTCTGCCCTCGTCTCTCATCTTTCACGCCGATGACACAGCTGTAAGCCACCTCCGGGCAGCCATCGATCACATTTTCCACCTGGCCCGGATAGATGTTATAGCCATTGGAAATGATCATCCGCTTGATCCGCTGCTTATAATATACATACCCATCTGCATCCATGGACCCAAGATCCCCTGTGTAAAGCCAGGTGCGGCCATCGGACAATACACGCAAGGTTGATGCTGTCTCCTCCGGGTTATCCTTATATTCCAGCATCAGAGTTGGACCTGTCAGAATGATCTCCCCCTCTTCGCCTCTTGGAAGTTCTTCATCGGTGCCTGGTCTTACGATGCAATAATCCGTATCCGGGAACGGAAGTCCGATACTGTTCTCTCTGTAAGTATCCTTCGGGGTCAGGCAGCTGGCCGTTACGCACTCGGTCAAACCATAGCCCTCTCTTACCTGAATGGCAGCATTGTGTTCTTTCAAAAACGCATCCACTTTCTTCTTAAGCTCTACAGAAAGGGAATCTCCACCGCAGAACATGCCCTTTAAGCAGCTTAAGTCTGCGCCATCCAAGTCCTTTGCGTGAAGCAACGCCTCAAAAATAGTAGGCACGCCTGCAATGTAATTAGGCTTCTTCTTCACCAGCATCTGCGCATAGGTCTTCAAGTTGAAGTTCGGCATCAGTATGCAAGTAGCACCGCTGACCAGCACAGTGTGAAGATTGATTCCCAGTCCAAAGCCATGAAAACATGGCATGCAGGAAAGCATCTTATCTCCCACTGTAAGGGTTGAGCCAAGAGCCGCCTTGCACTGGCAGGCAAGAGCGTTAAAGTTGAAATCTGTCAGGCAGATTCCCTTCGGTGTTCCGCTGGTGCCGCCGCTATATAAGATGGCAGCCGTGCGGTTCCTGTCAAAATCTGCTTCCTTGATTGGCTCCTTATTGATACCTTTAGTCATAAATTTGGTCCACAACATGGCATGATCTGTGTTTGGATATTTCAAAAATGCTCTGCCGCTTGTAAGAGCATAACCAGTCTTCTTGATCCCGCCAAGTTCATCCTGGATCCTTGTCACTAAAATTGTCACCGGATGATCCACTTTCTCTAAAGCCTTCTCCACTTTTTCTGTAAACATATCCACCGTCAGGATCATTTTACTGTCTGAGAAATTCAAGTAAAATGTGATCTCTGACTGAGCAGACTGGGGATGCACCATATTGGCAACCGCGCCGATACAGCTCAAAGCGTAGAAACAATCCATAGCCTGCGGTGTATTTGGCATGCAGATAGTAACCACATCGCCTTTTTTAATGCCCATTACCTGAAAGGCTCTGGCCGCAGTACGGATTTTCTGCAAAAATGTTCTATAGTTGGTCTGTTTTCCAAAAAACTCATATGCGATAGCCTTCGGATTTTCTTTGGCGATCTTTTCGATCATCTGATACATCGTAAGTTTCGGATAATCCAACTGTGTCTTTATATTGTCTGTTCCCATTTTCATTACCTCTCTGAATTTACGCCAACAGCAAAATTATAAAGGATTTACAGGGATATTGCAAACGGAAGCCCTTGATTTTCATTGTGATTTGCTATGTAATAGAGAAAGAAGTTTAGGAAACGGAGAAAAATTTATCATGAATGAACCCAATATAGCAGAAAATGTATTTATCGCAGAAGGTGCCATCGTAAAGCATGACGTAACCATTAAAGAAGGAGCTAACATCTGGTACAACGCGGTGATCCGCGGGGATGCCAACCGCATCGAGATCGGCAAAAATACCAATGTGCAGGACAACTGTGTATTGCATACTTCCCCAGGCGCCGAGCTTATCATCGGTGAGGGGGTCACCATCGGCCACGGAGCCATCGTACACGGCTGCAGGATCGGGGACAATTCCCTGATCGGTATGGGCGCTATCGTACTGGATCATGCGGTGATCGGAAAGAACTGTATTATCGGCGCCGGCGCTCTTGTGACAGGCCGCACTGTGATCCCGGATAATTCCATGGTCCTTGGAAGCCCGGCAAAAGTGAGGCGGGAACTAAGTGAGGCTGAGATTGAAGGCAACCGGGCAAATGCCCTCCACTATGTAGAAGAAGCACGCATACTAAGCCGCTAGCCGAAGCATAAAACAATATAAAGACCCGCATCTATATGTCCTTTGTCTCGTGCTTTTCTTTCGAAAACCAATGTCGGCTTCAGGATACATAGCTGCGGGTCCTTTAATTTTATTTAATGATCTTGTCAAGGAAGCTTTCGCCGTCTCCGGTCGGATATGGCACGTCTAAGTATTCGCATACGGTCTGCGCGATATCTGCATAGCTCTTGCGGATGCCTAAGTTTACACCCTCCTTAATATGCTGCCCGTACATCAGGCACGGGATGTACTCTCTTGAATGATCGGTTCCCTTAAATCCGGGATCGCAGCCATGGTCGGCAGTGACGATAAGGATATCATCCTCTTTCATCATATCCATCAGCTCCTTCAGCTGGATATCGACTGCATTCAACGCATTTGTATAGCCTGCGATATCATTTCTGTGGCCATAGAGCATGTCAAAATCAACCAGGTTTACAAAGCACAAGCCTTCCCAGTCTTCTTTTGCGATCTCGAATGTGCGCTTCATGTTGGCATCATTGCCTTTATTCGGGGTTGTCTCCTGCACACCCACACCTGCAAAAATATCATAGATTTTGCCCACACCGATAACTTTCTTTCCTGCCTCTCCCAGCACGTCAAGCATTGTTTCTCTCGGCGGTGTCAGGGAAAAATCATGGCGGTTGGTAGTTCTTGTAAAGTTCGGATACTCTCCGATAAACGGTCTGGCGATCACGCGTCCTACCGCATGCTCACCGGTAAGCATTGCTCTTGACTTAGCACAGATATCATAGAGCTCCTCAATAGGAACCAGGCTCTCATGAGCCGCGATCTGGAACACCGAATCAGCAGATGTGTAGAGGATCAAAGAATCTGTCTCCACTGCCTCTTTTCCATAATCTTTTAATACTTCCGTACCGGAATAGACTGCATTGCAGAGCACTTTTCTTCCTGAGATCTCTTCCAATCCTTTTACCAGTTCCTCGGGGAAACCGTTGGGATAGGTTGGCATAGGCTTTGGCGAAACCACACCTGCGATTTCCCAATGTCCGACCGTAGTATCCTTTCCCATGGACTTTTCCTGGATCTTTGCATAGCTTCCGATGACTCCCTCTTTCTTGTCTTCGAAAGAAGTTCCGTCTAAGTTATACAAGCCGAGGGATGTCATGGTAGGCACATGTAAATTGCCGGAACGGACACAGGTTCCAAAGGTATCACATCCCACATCATCAAACAGATCTGCGTCCGGCGCCTCACCGACACCTGCGGAGTCTAAGACGATCAAAAATACTCTCTTGCTCATTTCATTTCCTCTTTTCTTTCACTATTTCCACTGTGCGAAAAATTCATCGATCACTTCTTTGAAATCACCTTTGCAAATGATGTGATGGTTGCTGATCGGTCTCTTTGCAAAATATTCGCAGCCATCCTCCAGGGTAAGACGCATCTGGGCACGGCAAAGATCCGGTCTGTGCATCGTCTCTGCAAGATACGCCCGTCCGGCATAGTAATTGGTCATGGAGTCATCACATTTGAATACCGTCACAGGCTGTTCCTTGATATCACAAGTCACTGCCACGCCGATGCCTGACTCAAAATGAGTGGTAAGTGCATAGGTGTCCGGCATATCGATGGGCAGCGTGCAATGTGCAAAAATGATTTCCTTCTTGTCCGGATCCATGCAGCTTGGATTTGCCATAAAGCCGGATGTATCTGTCACTGCATGTAAGACTGCCATACTAAGAAGCGACTTCTGATCTCCCTCGCAGGCAGCAGGGATGCCTTCTGCGTTAAGGATCGCCAGGGCCAGACAGCCGGTAGTCTCGATCAATGTCAGCAGATCAAAACAGCGGACCGTTACACCTTGGAAATCATACTTTTCAATGAGGCGTTTTAAAGCACCGTACACATTTAAGGCTTTTTCAGTCTCCTCTAAGTTAAAAGAATTCTTCTTTAAATCTCTTGTGTAAGCATTTTCCGGATAGCCACCCTTGTGATATTCATCTACCAACTCCAAAATATCGAGAAGGACCATCTCTATATTAGCATTTTTCTTTAATTTATCAAAATCGCAATCCGAAGCGATCAGTCCGCCGGGCTCACCAAAACAGCCCAGACGCATACCGTTAAGCTTTGCCTTTGCTTTTGCCACCTGTTTTAATACTTTCAGGCGTTTTGCCATACCTTCAAATGAACCATGAAGGATTTCCCCTTTCAAATCATGTTCCTGCAGAAATCCCATGATCTCCATGGAAGCTGCCAGGGAATTATATCCCGGTGTTGTAAGCAGGATGTAAGGCTCTTTTGTCATCTGGTAATTGGCTTTGAATCCCGGCTCCGCGCCGCCGGAAGCTATAAAATATACCGGCAGGTCCTGCGCTGCCACTTCCTCCATCTCAGCGCATATCACTTCTTCACCAAGCGCCGCACTTAAGTCTTTTAAAAACTGGTCACTGTAAGATGGGATGTTTCTGTCATTACAATCAGCAGGACCCATCAGAAATTTCACTTTCAACATGCCATATCCCTCCTATTTTACCCGCAAAGTACGGTAAATATACTCTTTGTATTTGTCTGCGTGAAGCCTGCTGATGATGTAAGCATTGGGCTCTTTTCCGCTAAAGCGAAGTTCATCCACAAGGACTCCTCCGTAGCTTGGCCCGTTTGTCACATCCACTTCACAGTAATATTTGTCACAATCAGCGATACATTCCGGATAAAGGGCTGCTGCCATTGCGGAAGGATCTGCCATATCCAGACAGTTCCTGCCAAACCGCCAGACATTTAACTCCATCAGCTGCCGGTTGCAATCGATAGCAAACTGTCCCAAGGGACCGCTCTCTCTGATCTCATCGATTTCCTTCTGCTCTAACATACTCTCATCCTGGCATGCGTCCCAGCCGATGAAATAAAGCTCTGGAAGTCCTGACTCCATCACGATCTTTGCCGCTTCTGCGTCCTGCCAGATGTTAAACTCAGCCACGGTACTTACATTGCCCTTTCCAAGGCCTGCGGTTCCCATGATCCAGATCTTGCCCGCCTTCTTCATAGCTTCTATATCCAGTCTGATGGCAAGCGCAATATTGGTAAGCGGTCCTAAGGTCACGATGTCAATCTCGCCCGGCTCACTTTCCCTAAGGGCTTCCAGCATTTTAAGCACACCATTGCCCTCAGAAACCTTCAGGCGTCTCGGAACCAATCCTATATCGCCCATGCCATCCATCCCATGTGTCTCATGGGCAAATGCCAGCTCTTTTAAAAGCATCTTATCGCAGCCTTTGTACACCGGCGGCTCATAGGTTCCCGCCATCTCTATGGTGGTCAAGGTATTGATTGCAGCCTGTTCACAGCACACATTGCCGGATACCGTCGTGCACATAAGGATTTCATAGTTGGGATCATTTAATGCCATCGCAATGGCCATGGCATCATCAGACCCACAGTCTGTATCAATGATAATTTTCTTTCTTGCATCTGTATTGCCATTCATGCGCTTTCCCTCTCCCGTCACTGTTTCACAGTGGTAAATTTGTCTGGATAAATGGAATCCATCGGCCAAGTAGTCATGTTGTGGTACATGTCCTGCCACTGCAGGATCTCGTAATTGCAGCTGTTGGCAAAGATTTCAAGAAGTCTTGCCTTTTCTTTCTCTGTCTTATGGGCACACAGCTTGTTTACAATGCGGATCTCGTTCTCACATTTGCTCCTGTAGCTGTCTGTTGTGTAAAATTCCAGCCACTGGTAGTACATATTATCCTTTGGAAGCTCGCACTGCGGCAAAAGATCGTCGCCGAAAAATTTGTACAAAATATTGCAGGGGAATAATGCCATCATAGTCTCCGCCAGGTCTCCCTGCTCAGCGATCATCAGCTGAAATGCCGTGTATGAGCGCTTTCCCGGTGCTTCGATCACAGCGTCCATTTCATCTAAGCTCACCCCGATCTGTTCCGCCCAGAAATCGCGATTGAACATAACGGTACCTTCCATAGTGCTCTTAACGATTGGATACCAATCTGCCATGTCCTCGAAACATTTACACTTGGAAAAACCAACCGCCCAGCATCTGGCATAATCCATCAGATACTGATAGTTCTGTTTGATCTGAAATCGGAAACGTTCCATGCTCATGGTGCCGTGCAGGATATCCTGCATATGGTCAGTGGCCTCTATCACAGGACACACTTCCCTGATGATCGGAACAAGATTTTCTTCGTAAAAACCCATGGTATTACTCCTTACCCCTTCTTCTTATCTTCCTCGATAAGAATCTTGATGGCGTTAATCGCCACTTCCATAGTATGGTTTGTCATGCTCTCGTAGGCCATAACCGCGCCTGCCCTGGCGCCGCGGATCTGTGAAACGATATACACACCTGCGCACTCCATCTCAGAAGCCATCACGCCTGCCTTCTCCCATGCTTCCCATCTCTGGTGCAGTCTTGCTGAATTAGGCATGCTGTCCGGATCATGCTGCCCATAGAATGCATCCTTTGACTGTCCGATACCCTCGGCAAAATTATAGCCAAGTTCTTTTGCTGCCTGAACCAGCGCATCTGTCACATGACGATCTGCCATAGCCGGATACTCGATCGGTACGTAATGAATGGTCGTTCCCTCATCACGGACGGCTCCTGTGATGACAACGCCTTCCAGATCCATATTGTAGCTTTCCGGACAAATGCGTCCGCAAGTACCTACGCGGATAAATGTCTTGGCGCCACAGTGGATCAGTTCTTCCACAGCGATTGCCGCAGAGGGCGAGCCCATGCCGGTGCTGGTCACAGATACCTTCACGCCATTCAGCGTACCGGTCCAGGTTTTATGCTCTCTGTTGTGAGCCACAAGTTTCGGATCATCAAACCACTGGGCGATCAGATCGGTACGGAAGGGGTCGCCTGGAAGTAAAACATACTCGCCCACATCCCCTGGCGCACACTGAATGTGATACTGCTTGCCATTCTTCTCATCAATTACTTCTTTGCTCTGAATTGCCATCTTGACACCTCCATCTATCATTTCATTTTTATTCTTCTTTGTTCTGAATCCCCATTATTTAAATTCCTTGTCGGATGTGACAAGCATCAGGATGATTGCCGCAATTATGCTGACAATGATCATTGCCACGGTATATGTATATGAAATACCAACGCCTACAGCCGCCACAAGGGCACCTGTTATAACCGGATTGATGCTGTCAGAAAGCCCTCCTGACATCGCCACCACCGAGGCCCCCCGGCTGATGTGTTCATGGTCCACCCGCGTACAGATGGATACCACAACACTAAACAATACGCCCAGGAAAAATCCTACTATGAAAAGGCCGGCAAAATAAGCCCATATCTGATTTAGGATGAGCATTGCCACCATCACAACACCCGCTGCCACATTGTTGAATAAAAGCACGGTCTGAGACTTTACCTTACGAAGGATCCAGATAAACGCCAACGACCCGACAATGCAGCCTAAGTTATACACTGTCAGCATAAATGCCGCATTGGAATCTGAGATTCCTAAGTTTTCTGCAAAGCTTGAAGTGTATGTCAACAGTGTATTGGTGGTAGCACTGTAAAAGATCACCTCGATCACAATGGCAATGTATGCCAGGGGTAAATGTCTGGTATAGAGTGGCTCCACTTTTTCCTCTTCGCTCATTTCCTCAGCGCTCTGCTTCTCAATCCTGGTGGTACATACCAGGATCAGCATGATCACCGGTGCAACAAGGAGCATATAGTAGGACATGTAGTATGGCAGGCCAACCGCTAAAAGTATGCCTACCAGAAAGGGGGTTACAAATGTGCCGGCTCCAAAAAAGGCCTGCCCCGCCGAAAGTCCGCTTCCGTAAGCCTTCGGATACGCAATGGATACAAGCAGCGGACAGCAGGTATCCTGAGCCGCAAATCCGATTCCTCCAAGGAATGCGCACGCAAGTCCGATGACAAAATTCTCAAACGTAGGAATGCCAAACAGAAAAGCGGATAGCATAACCGTTCCCGCGGCGTAAATCTTTAAAACTCCAAACCGCTCTACCAAGTAGGAGAGAAAATATACAGTTACCAGACGTCCGATCGCAAATGCCGTTGACAAAAGCACTACTGTCTCCGTAGGCTTTTCATATTTCACTATTAATTGAGGCAGACTGCTGCCGACTACGACGCAGGCTGCCCCTGTCAGAAAATACATAGCAAATGCTAAAAACGCAATTTTATTCCGATTTTTTTGCATTTATTTTACCTATTATACAATAATTCCTACAGCTTTAAGATTGCCTCCACCGCATCGTCAACGCTGATCACGTCACCCTCGATGCCAAGCTGTCTGCAGACACGACTGACATATGGCTGTTTTAACATGGCATATTCCAATGACTCAAAGTCCCAGAAAATTTCCTTCGGTGTTCCCTCGCGGACAATCTTCTTCTTTGCCATAACGATCACACGGTCAAAGTTCTCGGATACAAATTCCATGTCATGGGAAATGGTGATCACCGTCTTTCCCTGTTCATGCAGTGTCTTTAAGATCTGACTCAAAAGAATGTTTCCCTCAATGTCCTGTCCTGCTGTGGGCTCATCAAAGATCAGTACTTCCGTGCCCATAGCGATAACCGCTGCGATAGTGACAAACTTACGGGTAGAAAGAGGTAAATTCATCGGATTCTCATCTTTGTATTGGGTCATGCCGGAAATCTCCATGGCATCTGCCACACGCTTATCCACTTCTTCTTTTGTGAGTCCCATACGCTCCGGCCCGTATGCCACCTCTTCCTCCACGGTTGCGTGGAAGATCTGGTCGTCCGGGTTCTGGAATACATAGCCGACAGTTCTTGAAATCTGAGCCGTTGTGTAATCCTTGGTATTCTTATCACCGACAAACACATCACCCTTCGTAGGGATCAGCAGTCCATTCATCATCTTTACAGTGGTGGTCTTACCTGCGCCGTTCTGTCCTACAATTGCTACATTTTCACCCTGTTTGATGGTCATGTTGATATTGTCAACTGCCAGAAAATCTCCGGGGTAGGCAAAGCTTACATCTTTAATAATAATATCACTCATCTTTATGCCCTCCCTTTCAACGCTTCTCTAATGACCTCTACTGCCCGATCCTCCGTTACAGGAATCTCAGAAAGAGCAAGGCCTCGCTCTTTTAACTTGTTGGCAAGGATAGCTACTTGCGGAACGGCAGCACCCTTCCCAAGCAGTGACATGTCAGAAAGGATATCTTCCTTCTTGCCCATAGCAACAATCTCAGAATCCCGCATAACGATTACCTCATCTGCATACTCCGCGATCAAGTCGATCTTGTGTTCCACCAGGATAACGGTCTTATGCTGCTCTTTTAACTGGCGGATGATGGCAAATACAGACTCGGTTCCTTCCGGGTCCAGCTGTGATGTAGGCTCATCGATGATCAGCACATCCGGCTCCAGCACGATGACAGATGCAAGAGCCACTCGCTGCATCTGGCCGCCGGAAAGATCAAAGGGGCTCTTCATTGCCAGATGCTCAATGTCCGTAAGCTTCATAACTTTTACGACCCGTTCCACGATCTCGTCAACCGGAACACCAAAATTCTCAAGGCCATAAGCGATCTCTTCAAATACAGTCTCTTTCACACCGGAAATCTGGGTAAATGGATTCTGGAAAACATAACCGATCTTCATGGCCAACTCGCCGCCATACTCCGAAACCGGTCTGCCTTCATAGATCACTTCCCCCTGCAAGGTCCCCTGGTAAAAGCTTGGTGCAAATCCGCGGATCAGGGCCCCAAGCGTCGTCTTGCCGGAGCCATTCTCACCGATCACACCATAAAATTTACCTCTCTCAATATTCAGATTGATATTCTTTAAAGACGGCTTCTCTGTGAGAGGATAGTTATAAGTGACGTCTTTTACTTCAATTACATAATCCATATCAGCGCGATCCTCCCTATAATGATCAGTACCGTAAGTACCACAAATCCAATCTTAAACGGTTTCTCTAACCCGGATCTCTCCAGATTGAACAAATGTGTCTTCTCGCCCTGGATAGAGAACCCTCTCGCCTCCATGGTAAGCACACGCTCCTCAGATCCGATGACAGCGCCAAGGACAAGCGGGATCAGGGAAGGGATAAATGCCTTCATACGGGTCAGCATATTCCCCTGTGTCTCCACGCCCCTTGCCTTCTGCGCGTTCATAACTGTCTCACTGTTAGCTGAAAGCACCTCGATCATCTGGAAAGATGAGGAGAATACGTAAGCCACTTTATAGTTGATGCCTGACTCTTCCAATGCACGGGAAATCTCCTTGTTGGAAGTGGTCTGGAACATCCATACGAAAATACCGGCAACATCCATGATCGTAAACGAAAGGGATACTGCTGTCTTTAAGCCTTGCTGATAGATACGAAGGAAACGGGCTGCTCTCCACACTATCTCACCGCCGGGCACGATAAATGTCTGCACCAGGAAAATGATCACCGCGATAAATGCAACGGCCTTCATGCCCTTCATACATTTCTTCATTTCACCGGATGCAGCACAAAGGATCAGCACTACCAGGTACCACGGAATGATGACCAGTGAAAGATTGTATTTTGTCAGATGAATTGATGATAAAACAAATGTACAGATCGTATAGAGAAGAACCACCCACATCTTTGTGCCGGGATGGAGTCCTGCGATCTTATTCTCCTTATGGATCTGTATCATTTCAAGATATGATTTTTCCATTTCAGTCCTCTTTATAATAGTCGTTTGTTTACCTTTTAATAAAGAGCCGTTAGGAGGGTAACGGCTCTTCTAAATTTACTTAATAAGCAAATATCTTATTGCAAGTAATGATCTTATTTATTCTTGATGTAGTTCTCACCACAACCGAATTTAACAAGTGTTCTCTCCGGGATAACCTTGATAACTGCCCAGGAAATCAGGAAAGAGATGATTCTGTCGAGTACAGTGAAGATACCCTCTGTACCGATAACTGCTGCCCAGATATTGGTTCCTGCAGCCATAGCTGTTGCTGTGATGATAGATGTGCCGCCACCTGTAACACCACCATAAACCAATACAACGATTGGTGCAGATACGATGATTGAGATCCATGCCATAACAAGCATTGAGATGATCCATTTCCACCAGGTACCAAACATTTTCTTTCTTGCAAGCCAACCTGTAACAAGACCGGCAATGATATTAACCGGGATAAATGCGAAGTTAACAGGGTTAGCGATACCTGTGACAACATTAGTCAAAAGACCTGTGACAGCGCCGATCCATGGACCGCCGAGCATAGCTGTGAAGATGGTTCCGATGGTATCAAGATACATGGGGAGCTTCAGCAGTGAAGCAAGCTGTCCACCTACAAAGTTTACTGCAACGCCTACTGGGATAATCAAGATGGCAAGCATGGTAAAATCGTCTTTGATACTGTGTTTCTTTTCCATTATGTGTTCCTCCTTTGTTGCGTCGCCGTAGAAGCCCCCTCCAGGCAGCCGGCAACATCATTCCCTCAGATATATTAACTTTTGCGAGTTACTACCTTGTAAAAAGTTTATCATTTTTTTATAATATAAAAAATGACTTTTGTCATCTTTTTAATTGAATTTTCAAATATATATTTATTTAAAACATCTATAAAATTAAATTTGAAAGGGACCTCCCATGTACAAAACCGACAAAGAAATCATCCGGCAGATCTTGTATGAAAAATATGACCCGGAAGACCCCCTTCGCACTTTTGCATTATATGCCGATCCCCATAAACTGATGCACATAAAAAAAGGGGAGTCCGTAATCTTTCAGCGCGATCCAGCTACCTATTGCTATTTTATATTAAAAGGCCGCCTTGCGGTCCTAAACAATATTGACTGGGTCAAGGATGCCATTCTTGATTATGTCATGCATCCGCACATACTGGGACTGGTGGAAAGTCTGGCTTCCTTTCCCTATTATACCGCCTACGTAGTGGCCGATCAGGACTGCCTTCTCTACCGGGTGGAAGCAGATGCATTTTTAAAGATCCTGCGGGAAGATAATGACCTTTGCTACCGCACATTGGTCATAATGGGGCAGATTACCGATGACAATATGAACCGGGCCGAGACCCACAGGGTCTTTCCGCCAAAAGATATTTTAGGGCACTACCTTTATATCCAGGCCAGGGGCGCTCTTCCCTATACTTGTCCCATGACCCGCAAAGATTTGTCGGCAGAGCTCAATATCAATCTCCGCTCATTGTACCGGTATCTGGAATATTTTCAATCCCAGGGCCGCATTCAGCTGATCCATGGTAAAATAGTGATCAAAGAGAATGAATTTAAGAACCTGGAAAAGCGCTATGGCGACATCATAATGTAAGCAAAGAAAGCAGCGTAGGACTCTGCACACACAACTAAATTCACGGAGGATATCTTAATATGGAAAAACAGAAAATCTTATTTGTTTCACACTGCGCGTTAAACATTGCCTCCAAAGTTGTCATGTACACAAAAGCGGATATGGCAGCTGAGGAAGATTTAAGGAGGAAATTTATGCGCAAAGCAATCGACAATGGCATTCAGCTGATACAACTCCCTTGCCCGGAATTCACTCTCTACGGAGCTAATCGTTGGGGACATGTGAGCAACCAGTTCGACAATATATTTTTCCGCAATCACTGCCGCAAGATCCTGCGTCCTATCATCGACCAGATGAAGGAATACTTAGCACACCCGGATCGTTTTGAAGTTCTAGGCGTCATGGGCATTGACGGCAGTCCAAGCTGCGGCGTGGATTACACTTGCGAGGCAGACTGGTACGGTTCTTTTGAGGAACGGGAAGGTCTTGAAGAAACCCTTAGCACCTGCAAGCTGGTCAGAAAATCCGGCATTCTGATGCAGGTACTGAAAGAAATGCTTGCAGAGGAGAACCTGACTGATGTGATTCCTGTCACTGCACTTTTCGCTCCGGAACCGGAAAAGTGTCTTTCCTTAATAGACTGATCATTGCTAAAGCATAATGTTAAAGAAGAAGCTCCGCTACTGCGGAGCTTCTTTAAGTTTACTCATATTTTTAAATTCAAAAGCTACCATTATAGCCGCCACAACAGCAGCCAGTCCATCAGCCGTCGGGCCAACAAAAAGGATCCCATCGATTCCCATAAACACCGGCAGGATCAAAAGCACCGGCAGGAAGAAAAGTATCTGTCTGGTAAGGGATATAAACATGCCCTTTAAAGGCTTTCCCACAGAGGCAAAAAACTGCGACGTTGTGGGCTGAATGCAGTTTGCCCAGGTAAAGAACAGATATATCTTAAAGAAGCGGACACCAAACTCAAAGTAGAGATCTGTCCCATTGCCAAACAGAGAAAGGAGCTGTTTTGGAAACACCTGGAAGATCACAAAGGACACAAAAGAAATTGTCGCCGCTGCCTTCAACGCCAGCAGATAGGTGTCTTTTACACGCTTATACTGTCTGGCCCCATAGTTAAAGCTTTCAATAGGCTGACTTCCCTGAGCGATTCCGATCACCACCGCAAAGAACACCTGATTCACTTTTGTCACAATACCTGCGCAGGCAATGGGGATGGATTCACCATACACCGAAAGACTGCCGTAATGCTTCAGGGAATTATTCAATACGATCTGCACCACCATCATACCCAGCTGATTCACACAGGATGCCACGCCTAATGACGCTGTCTGCAAAACAACCTTCAGTTGCGGGATAAAATGCTTTGATTCAAGCTCTACGGTCTTAGTGCGGCGCATATACCACAAAACCAGGCATCCGGAAAATATCTGTCCGATGATAGTGGCAAATGCAGCTCCGAACATCCCCCAGTGAAATCCGAATACAAATAACGCATCCAGAAAGACATTGATGATCGCCCCAGACATGCTGGCGATCATAGTCATCTTAGGGCTTCCGTCTGCCCGCATCAGATGTCCGCCGCCGGTAGTTAATATCAGGAACGGAAATCCGATAGCCGTCACACGCACATACTCTTTTGCATAGGGAAGCACATCTGCAGGAGAACCGAATCCTTTCAGCATAGGCGTTAAGAAAAGCTCTGCTAAAAGTCCCAAAACCGTTCCCAACAGCAAAAGCATTATCACTGCATTTCCCATGAAATAAGGCGCTTTTTCGTATTCTTTTCTTCCCAAATGCAAATTAAAATTTGCGGCACCACCGATGCCAAACAAAAGGCCGATAGCCGTACAGGACATAGCTAACGGGAAGGCAATATTGGTAGCTGCGTTTCCAAGCGTTCCCACGGCCTGCCCGATAAACACCTGATCCACAATATTGTAAAGGGCGCTCACAAGCATCGCCACAATACTTGGCAGGGCAAATTGTTTCATTAAAGTCCCGATAGGCTCATAGCCCAGGGGATTGTTATGTTCGTTCATATATTTTCAGTACTCCTGTTGTTCCAAAGAGTGTTATCTTAGTATGGATTGCTTTTCCCAGTTGAATTGCGTAAATACTATAGCAAATTCTACCTGATTTCTCAAGAATCGATTCACTTCTTTCCTATGCAGAATGTCTTCTCTTTTGCATATTTTCTCATATAGTGATAGAATGTTATCAATTGATGTATCTTAATTGCTATATTTTCAATTGATATGTTATCGAAATGAGAATTGAATAGGGAGGGATTGTTATGTTCTCAGAAGACTTTCAGGCTTCGGCTAACGGAGCCAAAGGAAAAGTAACATTCTTGAAAAAGAACCCGGTTGGATATTTTGCCGCTTCCATGCTTGCAGGTATCTTCGTCGGTGTCGGCGTCATCTTAGCTTTCACCATCGGCGGACAGCTTGACGGAGCCGCATATTCCAAAACCATCATGGGCGTTGCCTTCGCGGTTGCTCTAAGTCTTGTTGTCATGGCAGGTTCTGAGCTTTTTACCGGCAACAACTTTGTAATGGCAACCGGTATTGCCAAGAAGACGATCACTGTTGGGGAAGCCATAAAGCTTTGGATCGTATGTTATCTTGGTAACTTCGCAGGAAGTATTTTGATCGCTGTTTTATACCATTTATCAGGCCTTGGCGCAGGCAATGCAGTAGGTGCATTCATGGCCGCTGGCGCATTGGGAAAGATGAGCGCACCTATAAGCCAGCTCTTCTTCCGCGGTATTTTGTGTAATTTCTTCGTATGTACAGCAGTATGGTGCGGATTCCGCTGCAAAACAGAGAGTGGCAAGCTGATCATGATCTTCTGGTGTATCTGGGCATTCTTTACATCCGGATTTGAGCATAGCGTAGCCAATATGACGCTTTTGACAGAAGCTTTGTTAAACCCATGTGATCAGGCTGTATCACTTGCAGGTATGGCACACAACCTGATTCCTGTCACACTTGGCAACATGGTGGGCGGTGCAATCCTTCTGTTTGGTCTTTATTTCCTGGCACAAAAAAATGATCAATAAAATATAACCTTTCATTTGCAGGGTCTGCCATTGGCAGACCCTTTTAAATACCTGATAGCATAGAAAGAGCGTCTCTTTGCTGAGGCGCTCTTTCTACGTACTATATGGAGTAAAAAGTCTAGGCACAAACTTTTCTCGCCTTATTCTGTTTCACCGTATATAAGATTACAAAAATGATTGCGATCCACGGTAATACGGCTGCAATGAAGAAGATACTGTTGTATCCCACTGCCTGAATGATAAATCCGGAAAGGATCGGGAAGATACCGTATCCTACGTCCACCGCGATCAGATACATAGAGCTTGCAAAAGCCCTCTTCTGTACCGGTGCCGATTTTACAATATTGGAGTTACATACCGCAGCACTGGTTCCAAACAGGAACCCATAGGGGAACGCTGCTATAGTAAGAACCCACACATTATTGGAAATGCCGAAAATCCCAAGGCAGAGGCCACCAACTATCAGCACAGGAACAAAGACTTTCATAAGTCCTAATTTATCCGCAAGCTTTGATAAGAATCCTCTGGCCACAAACATACCCGCAGCCATAAAGAGGAAGAAATTGGAAATGCCATCGATTCCTCTCTCCTGTGCAGATAACAGAAGATATGAGTTCACTGTGGAATGAGCGCATGTGACAAGCAAATGTGTCAGCACCAGCATCCATGTCGCCATTGGAAGCCCTAAGAGAAGCTTTCCGGGAGCTGCAGGAGTCTCTGCTGCCTTTGCCTCCTCCAGTTCCTTTTTTGCAGCTTCCTCTGCTGCCTTCATTTCCCGCTCCCTTTTGGCAATATATTCCGGCTTTTTCTCATAGTTTAAGAAAAGATTGGTGATCAGGGCAATACTGCAAAGGATCAGCCCGCCAATGTGAAGTCCCACATAGCTTCCCGGCGTAAGGGCGATGGCGTAAAGCGCCAGCGCAGGTCCCACATATGTAGAGACAGTTCCCGCATTCTGAAACCATCCAAGTCCCTCTGTCTTACGGGTCTCCGGAATCAGGTCAGAAGCCGATGTGTAATTGGCAATGGAGGTTAAGCAGAATGCCAGTCCGCTGATTCCGCGCAATACAAACAGCAGATAAATATTTCCGGCAAAGAGATAACCTACAATGGTCATCATCGTGATGATGATACCGATATTGTTGCTCTTCCATCGTCCCACTCTGTCTACAAATGCTCCAACAAAAGGACGCAGGAACAGAGGTGTCAGCGAGTATATACTTGAAAGCGCACCCGCAACCCACACCTTATCACTAAGGGACGCACCGATCAGCGTCATCGTTCCGCTATAATAATAGAGACAGCTTACATTCCCAAAGTACATCAGAATGAATAAGAGAAATGTGCCTGTCCAAAGTCGCTCTGTTTTCTTTCCTTGTTCAGCCATGCTGATTTCCTCCCATCTTTTTGCTTCTTTCCTAGTCTCAATTCTAGTAAAAACTTTCCTCTCCCACAATGTACTTTTCTCGTAAAATGTGGCATTTTATGCCTATTTACCGACCGATTGGTATATAAATTGTTTTTTCGTTTGAAACCTTCCTTTTTTCCTCGTATACTATAATTGTAAGATGTGAACTTTTCTGACAAGGAGAACATTTCATGGATAAAATTCTGGAGAAAGGAATTGAACAGGTACTTGCGGATTATGAGCGGATTTCAGGACTTAACTGTGTCTATCACGATCTGTCCGGCGACCTGTTTGCCGATTTTAAAAAACCGGTAGGCTGTGACTTCTGCGATATGATCCTTGGGACAGAGAACGGATGCTTTCACTGCCGCAATCAGCGCAACGTTTCCATCCAGAAATCCATCCTGGAGTATGAGTGGAACGTGATCGTCTGTCATGCCGGTCTTTTGGAGTGGGTTGTCCCTGTCTTTTACAAAGGAAGCGCCATCGGAGTGTTCATCTCCGGATTTGTCAGCAATTCCGAAAGCAACAACCAGGAATTTTTAGATCAGATGAAGTCCTACATCAAGCACTACCGGGTGGAGGAAGAGACCTACCTTTCCGCAGTCGCCACTTTACCTACTATTGACCGTGAAAAAGTAAAGCCCTACGCACAGCTTTTGTTTGCGCTGACGCGTCTTTATATCGTCTCAGGGCGAGCCCTCGACAAAGAGCTGAAGGTTCCAGATACCACAGATGTGTTCTTTTTCGATGATCCGGAGCTTCTAAATGCTCCTCTTCCAAAGGAACCTCTGACACATTTCATCCTGGACCCCTATCTGGATGTAAATTCCCTGAATGTATTTTGGAAGACCGTAGAAAAGCAGGCCAACAGCATTTTCATCAATGTGATGGCAGGGCGTGTGGTGGAGGCCAGAACCGCCTACTGGGAGCTGATGCAGCTCGCCGTAAGCGAGGAATCGCTGACTTACGCTAAGAACAGCGCCGAGATGCTCTTTCACATCATTTTCCTGAAGTATTATCAGAAATCCTTGTATGATGTGCGTTTTTACCAGCTGGCTTTTGGCACTATTGACAAACTGTACAATGCCGCCACCAAGGAAAAAGTCAAATCTGTGATGATGAACGCCTTTGATTCGCTGTACTCGATTTTCAACGCATCCGAAGCCACGAGTTACAACTCTTCCATCACTAAGACGATCATGAAATATCTGGAAGAGAACTATCAGAAGAATATAAAAGTAGAAGACATTGCCAAAGTCGTCTATCTTTCACCGGCATACGTAAGCCGTTTGTTCAAAAAAGAGACCTCTTTCACCATCAAGTGGTGTTTGAATAACATCCGGATGCTGCATGCCCAGGAATATCTGATCAACACCAACATGCCGATCAAAGATATTTCTCTTGCGGTAGGCTATACAGACATCCGCGGTTTCTATAAAATGTTTGCCAAACATTTTGGAATCACCTGCTCACAGATGCGCAAGAAATATTCCAATATGAAATAAAAAAAGTTCAGTTACATGCCTGTTGATTCATTTTTAAAAAAATGGATTTTATATATAGTAAAAACAGGGAATACTTGCAGGATCATCCTGCAGATTAGGAGCGGTCATGAGAGATAATCAAGTTTATGACAACATCCTCTCCCACGCCACAGATGCCTTTCGAGAAAGGGGTTACCATTCCGTGGGAATCGCAGATCTTTTGAAAGAATGCGGTATATCCAGGGGAAGCTTATATTACTACTTTCCAAATGGGAAGGAAGAATTGGCTTCTGCTGTGATCAAAAATCTCGTTGCAACTTCTTCAGACAAACTGCAGCGATTGTTACTTCAAACTGATCTGGAGCCATTATCAGCACTACAGAATTATATCATTGATCTGGCAGATGAGATTGATGAGGGAAATTGTAACATTTCCGTTCACCTGTTTCTTCTGGATATTTCTCAGATCAATGAAGAACTTCGGCAGGAATGCGAGCACGCCATTGACACGCTGGATTTCTTTTTCTACACCAAGATCAAAGAATGTGATCTTTCCGTAGATGCGACTAAAAAGTTATCCGACACGGTGGTATCCATGATCTTAGGAGCTGCCAATAACTGTGTCTTAAAAAGAGACAGCCAGTTACTCCGCTCCTTAGCCGATGGTCTGCCGACTCTGTTTGCCGGTTATGACTACCAGAAAAAATAAGTTTCACTAAGACACCAGGAGGTTATTTATGAAAAATTTCCAGTATTACAACCACACACGTTTTATCTTCGGTAAGGGCGAAGAGAACAACGTAGGCCAGTACATCAAAGAGTACGATGCCAAGAAAGTTATGCTCCTTCATTATGGAGAGACCTACGAAGAGCCACTGATCAACCGCATTATCGCTTCTATCGAAGCTGCCGGTCTTGAATACTACGATTTCACAGGAATTCTTCCGAATGCAAATATTGAGAAAGCATTAGAAGCTGCCGAAGTGATCAAGAAGGAAAATGTTGATTTTCTTCTCCCAATCGGTGGTGGCTCTGTCATCGACACCGCTAAATTTGCAGGCCTTGCAGCAAAATATGATGTTGACATCTGGGACACTTACTTTATCAAGCGCGAGCCGGTTCCGGAGCCAATGATGATCGGTGCTGTTTCTACGATTGCCGCTTCCGGCTCAGAGAACTCACCCGACGCAGTTATCGGCAATGGCGAGTTGAAGCGTTCTATCACAAGCCCGAAGCTTCGTCCAATCTTTGCGATCATGAATCCGGAGCTTACATTTACACTGCCGCCGAGACAGACGATTGCAGGAGCCGCTGATATGATCGCACATGCACATGAGCGTTATTTCACACCGGTTCCGGACAACTATTTTACAGATGAGTTGAATGAATCTGTTATCCGTACCGTCATCAAATATGCTCCGATCGCGCTTGCTGATCCTACCAATTACAATGCACGTGCACAGCTTCAGTGGGCCGGACTCCTTGCTCACAATGGTATGTTTGAGGTTGGCCGTCAGGTAGATGCAGCCGTTCACAGCATTGAGTCTGAGATCGGTGGATTATATCATAAAGCTCCTCACGGAATCGGATGCGGCTGTGTAACACTTGCATGGATCCAGGTTGCATGGAAGAGAGATATTCCTCGTTTCGTCAACTACTTTAACCGTGTATGGGGTGTTGAGATCGATGCTTTTGATCCGGAAGGCATGATTCAGACCGGTATCAAGAAGATGCGTGAGTTCTACATTTCCCTCGGTGTTCCTACCAACTTTGCTGAGTTAGGTGTCAAGGAAGAAGATATTGAGAAACTTATCTCAACTACACGTACAACGCCGGAAGGTCTGACAGGATTCTTCTCTAAGCTCTCAAAAGATGACTTAAGAGAGATCTACCGTATTGGACTGAATTCTTAAAAGTTCAGATCATAAAGAATAAAACAAGACCGCTGTCCATGATTATCCTGAATGTGTGTTTTTTCAGTGTGCGCGCAAAACACAACCATTCCGCCAATCATGGACAGCGGTCTCTTATACAGAATCAACCTCATAAAAAAGGGCATTTGTCCTGTGCCAAAGCAAACAGGACAAATGCCCTTTTTTCTTATATTCGTCTCTAATCCTCAAGAAGAGCAAGTGCCAGCTCCTCGTCGATCATCAGAACATTTACATAGCCGCCTTTGATGGCCGCCTTTGTAATGTATTTCTTGTATCTTCCAAAAGCTACCGCTATGCAGTTAGGCACCGAGCGCAGACGATCAAGGGGAATCGCGATGATCCTCTCCTGCACTTCTGCATCGCAGATATTCCCGTCCTGATTTAAGAACACACCGCAAATATTGCCTACCACTCCTCGCATACGAAGCTCTGTTTTTTCTTCTTCATAATTATTCCACATGTCTGTGGCATTCGGTAACAGGGAATCCATATGTCCCAGTCCCACGATAGCCATATCCAATTGATTTAATTCCTGGAAATGGTTCTTATTATAAGGCTCATCTAAGAGAAGATCATGAAGGACCTTGGAGTTGACCACCATCGGTACGTGCATAGCATGCGCGGTTCCTCCAAGCTTTCTTGCCATACGGATAGTCAGATAGGATGAACAGCTGCTGGTCTGATGAGAGGCATCTCCCATCAGCTGATATACATCGATCGCATAGTTTTCAACAGGATAGAGATAATCGCTGACACTCTCAATTGCATTGCCGGCGGAGATACCGATCTTCACGTTTTTTGTAATATTTTCCTTCAGAAAATCGGCCAGAGATCTTCCCATAGTCTTAAAAAACAGATCATGATCCTCGTTGTTGCTGATAACGCATACATGTTTCAGTCCGTATTTCTCTTCTATTTTTTTCTCCATATCATACTGATACATGGAAGAATTCTTGATATGGATCGATACAATTCCTTCCTCAATACAGCTCTTCAGTATTCTGGATACTGTTGTTCTTGAAATCTTCAGTTCATTGGCGATCTCCTGCTGAGACATATTCTCTTTATAATACAGATTTGCCACCTGGACCTGCTGGTCCATACGGTCTTTTGCTGAACTTCCCACTATCTTTCCTCACTTGTATTTATTCTTGTACTTTTCTCAAAATGAGTCTCTTTTAGAAAAGCGGTGTACTTATCAGTGCACCGCTTTCTATTTTCATTTTACTCTATTTAGAGGATTCAAACAACTAATTTTATTTGCTTGGGTCGATCAAAATCTTGATAGCTGTCATTTCCTTAAGCAGATCGAATCCCTTGTTGATCTCTGTCAGTGGCAATGTATGTGTAACCATAGAAGAGAGATCCAGTTTTCCGGCTGCCGCAAGGTTCATAACACATCTCCAAGATGTTGTATTATAACCCATATGTCCTTTGATATCGATAGATTTTACATTGACAATATTCATACCCATATCAAGCGGTCTGTCATTCATACCGATACGTACGATTGTTCCATCGAAACGGACAATGTCAATTGCCTGCTTTAATACTATCGGAGGGCCGGCTGCATCGATCACAAGCGCTACGCCGCTAGGACCACAGATCTTAGCGATCTCGCCTGCAAGATCCACATCAGGTCCATTGACCAGTGTATGTGTTGCGCCAAGTTTCTTAGCACATGGAAAACGAAGTTCCTTGTCAGCTTCCATACCTACTACGATAACGTTAGCTGCGCCTGCAACGGCTGCGATCTGTGCTGAATAAAGTCCAAGCGCACCTGCACCGAATACAACTACGTTCTCTCCCGGCATCAATTCACCTTCCTGAATAACTGCTTTGTATGCATTGGAAGCAGGCTCAAGAAGTGGTGCATACTTCATGTCGATAGATTCCGGAAGTTTGAATAAACAGTTCTTATAAACTTCAAGAAGTTCTCCAGGTACACGTACATACTGAGCAAATGCTCCATCCTGATCGCATCCCATAGTTCTTCTCTCCGGGCACTGTACAAAATCACCGCGCTCGCAAGCCGGGCAGCGTCCACATACAGAGTATGTGTTCTCAGAGACAACTCTGTCGCCTACCTTGAAGTAGCTGTCGTCTGCCTCAGGTCCCATCTCGTCGATAACACCTGCAAATTCATGACCCATAACGATCGGATAACCGCCAAGATCCAGTGATCCATTATAAAAATGTACGTCTCCACCGCAGATAGCTGCAGATTCAACTTTAATGATAATATCTTTTTTGCCGCATACCGGCTTCTCTACATCACGGATTTCTGTTTTTCCGCGCTCATATAATACAAAACCTTTCATTGTTTTGCCTCCATATATTTCTTCGATAACCGACTCATTTACAAATTAGAGAATGGTATCCTCTGTCAACTCAGCAACTGCAGCCTTAGAGAATTTAGGCTCAACCTTCCATGCTTTGTCCTTGGAATCAAGAACTTCCATAAAGTGGCCAAGTCTCTTAGAATATCCTGCTTCTACAAGGTTACCAAATGCATAAGCTCCGTTTCCTGTTGTGTCAGCTGCTTCGATTTCTTCGAAAATAGAAGCAAAAAGTTCGCAACCGATGTTAACCTTGTTGATACCCATCTTAGCAACCTTTGCAAGACCTTCATCACCTGTACCTGAACCACCATGGAGAACAAGTGGGAAGTTGTTTGTTGCCTTCTTGATTGCCTCAAGTCTGTCATAGTGAAGTGTTGGCTTCTGACCCTTGTTGTAAGCACCGTGAGCTGTTCCGATTGCAACTGCAAGACAGTCAATACCTGTCTCCTCGATGAACTTAGCTGCCATCTCAGGCTCTGTCAAGAACTCTGTGTTCTCAAAGTCACCGGCTGCTGCCATACCAACGTGTCCAAGCTCTGCCTCTACTGTTACGCCGCAAGCGTGAGCAACTTTAACAAGCTCTTTAACCTGAGCAACATTCTCCTCATATGGAAGGCTTGAACGGTCAACCATGATTGCTGAGAATCCTGCCTTTACACACTTAACGCCTGACTCGAAGCTTGAGCCATGATCGTGGCAGATTGCTACAGGAACCGGAGAATCATTAGCAACCTGTGCTAAATATCTTCCAAAAAGATCAACGTTGATATCAAGGATATCAAGTGGAATCAGAATGATGATCGGTGAGTTGTTTGCCTCAGCTGTTTTGATAGCAGCACGAGCGTTAAGCTCTGTCTGTGCAACTGCTGCAGGTACAGCATAATTTCCCTCGTTGGCTTTGTCGAGGATCTCTTTCATTGAAACTAACATTGTCGTTTCCTCCTAAATAAATTTTAATTATTACAATTTCTTCTGCTGATCCCAGATATCAGCATTTGCTTCATAAGCCTGCTTGTAGATCGGCATCTGCTTCATATACTCCGCATGCTTATCTGCGTTTGGTTCATAGGTCTTAGCCATGGACATCTGTGGCAGATTCTCCGGATCAAAAACTCCCAGGGCAATTCCCGCGCAGATGGCTGCGCCTCTGCATCCTACCTCTGATGTGGATGGAATATGCACCGGACGGTTCAATACATCCGCAAACATCTGTCCCCAGATCTTACTCTTTGAACCGCCGCCCACGATCCAGATATCGTCAAACTTCTGCACCCTGTTCTCCAAGGACTCGATTTCCATGCACATGGAAAGGCAAATGCCCTGGAACAGAGAAAGCAGAATGTCTTCTCTGGTGGTTGTTGCGTCGATTCCGATGAGTCCGGCCTTTGCGCTGCTGTTATAAAAAGTTCCGAGAAGATATGGCTGGAAAAGCACTTTGCTGGGTTTTCTGCCAAGCAGTTTCTCCTCCAGAAGCGCAAATACAGGGATTCCCCTTTCTTCTGCTTCCTTCTCTTCCTCCTTAAACAACAGATCCAGAAACCAGTTCATGGTATTACATCCGCTGCTGATGGAAGAAGTTGCTGTACGCATCCCTTCACACACACCACCGAATGTAAAGCTCTTTCCGGGAATTTCAGGCTCCGGCATCTCCGTGTCTTTATCCACAACGCAAATGTTAATGCCCATCGTTCCCATGATAATGGCAAGATGCCCCTGCTTAATGCCACCGGCGCCAACTGAGCAGGCGATCATATCATGGGCCCCTGCCACAACAGGTGTGCCCTCGATCAGTCCCGTCTGCATGGCTGCATCCTTCGTAACGGCGCCCACTACCTCACTTGCATACACAAGGGGTGCCAGCATTTCCTTTACCTCCGGGCAGCCGATCACATCACAGCCTCTCTTGTCATATTCTTTGGTTTTAAAATCTACCGGTGCCGGCGTGTCAGACATATCTGTGTTGGCCTTTCCGGTAAGACAATAGCGGATCCAATCCTTGCTTCCAAGAATCCAGCGGGATTTTTTGTAAGCCTCCGGCTCATTTTCCTTAAGCCAAAGCATGAATCCGATTTCATTGGTCACAGGAATCCCCTCCGGGTTCTCAAAATGACTCATGACTTCCTCATGTCTGGCATCCATGGAAACTTTTCCCGGGTAGACCGGCTTTCCATCCTCTGAGACGATGAAATTACCTCCGCCCTGTCCGGAAAATGAAATCGCAGCGATTTCTTCCGGTTTGATATCACATTTGGAAAACAGCCTTGCGATTGCTGTCTTGGTCTGCTCCCAAATGCGGTTCATATCTTGTTGTGCCCAACCGGCCTTCGGACTTTCCAGTGGGTCGCACGGACAGGATGCAACTGCGACTACTTCTGCATCCATATCACAAAAAGCGGCTTTGATACCGGTCTGTCCTCGGTCGATTGAAAGAAAATATTTCTTTTCCATAATTTATTTGATCTGTATCAATTATCTGATTGCCTTAAAAGAGTAATCTTCACCCTTGAAGTAGTGACGGATTTCCTGGAATGGGCTGTCGATAGAACGAAGGATCCAGTCTCCACCGTTACCTGCAACGTGTGGTGTAGCAACTACGTTGTCAAGTGTCAGGAATGGATGTCCGTCCGGAAGTGGCTCATTCTGGAATACATCAAGACCTGCACCACCGATGGTCTTGTTCTGAAGTGCTTCAATAAGAGCATCCTCATCGATCAGACCGGCTCTTGCTGTATTAACAAGATATGCGGTTGGCTTCATGCGGGCAAGAAGATCTTTTCCTACTAAGCCGTGGTTGTCTGCTGTCAGTCTTGCGTGGATAGAAAGGAAATCTGCTCTCTCAAACAGTTCCTCGATCGTCTCAACAAGCTCAACGCCCATCTCTTCAGCCTTAGCCTTGTTAGCCCATGGATCATAAGAGATGATATTACATCCGAAACCTTTCAGTCTCAAAGCAACTTTCTGAGCGATAGCACCGAAGCCAAGAAGCGAAACAGTAGAGTTCTTCATCATACCCTCTGATCCCATCGGAGCTCCTTCTTTCCAAACGCCCTTGCCGCCCATGTTGTTTCTGAACAGCAGTCTCATCTGAACAAGCATCAATGTAACAGCCATATCTGCAACAGGCTCTGCAGCGCGTCCTGGCGAGAATGTTACCATAACGCCGTGCTCTTTAGCAGCCTCAAGATCAACGTTCTCAACGCCTGATCTCATTACGCAGAGAAGTTTTAAGTTCTTAGCAGCCTCGAAGAATGCTCTTGATGCGCCTGAATAGTGCATGATGATGATATCTGCATCAGCGATCGACTCTAAAAATGCAGGATCATGCTGAACCCAGTTCGGTCCTTCTTTTTCAAGCTTTAAGTTAGACTCTCTCATGTTGCCGCCAACAGTTGTAACAGCGCCAAGGTCCTCTACAAACTTGAACTCATATCCATACTCTTTGAACTCTTCAAACATCTCGGGGATCTTACGAGCTTCAATGTCCTCTTTTGTGATAAATCCCTCAGATACAAATGTAATTTTTGTCATGTGAATTTTGCCTCCTATAATTTATCTCTGAACTTGGCGATCAGGATTCGGTTTACTACAAGAGCCGCAAGAAGCATGCCGCCCTGTACGAAATCCTTCAGCCAAAGATCACTTGTGATCATCAAAAGTCCCTGGTTAACAAGTGCATAAAGCACAGCGCCTACCAAAGTACCCGGTACGTTGAACACACCGACTTTACCAAATGTAGCTCCGAAGAATACGGTTGTAAGTGCCGGCACGAACATATTCTCACCAAGTGTAGGTGAAGCAGCATTCATCTGTGATCCCTGCATGATACCTGCGATACCGCAGCAGGCAGATGTGATAACAAATGCCTTGATCTTCTGAGCTTTACCGTTGATTCCCATGTAATCACATGCCACAGAGTTATTACCTACAGCATAGAGATATTTTCCTGCCTTCGTGTACTCTGTGTAGAACAAAACGCTTGCGCCAACGATCACCAGAACGATAACCGGCATCGGGATGATCCCGAATAAGTATCCCTGTCCAAGGAATGTAAATGCCTTTGGCCATGTTGCCATGTTGTTGATGTTGGAACCGCCGGTCAACGTCTTGGCAATACCTTTTACCAGATAAGAAGTACCCAGAGTAGCAATGAATGCCGGGATACCGACCTTAACATGAAGGAATGCATTATAAAGACCAATGATAACAAGGATCGCTACTGTGAGAAGGAAACCTGCTACATAACTGTGGATCGGCAGTTTTCCGAGGATAACTGCGATCACGCACGCTGCAAGGGAAACCTGTGCGCCGGCAGAAAAATCAAGCTCACCTACTGCAAACACACAGGTAAGACCGATACCCATAACACCTACGATACAGGCACTACTCAGAATATTGAGTAAGTTAGCAACCTGGAAGAATTTGGGATTGATGATACCAAACACAATTGCAACTGCAATAGTGAAAAGCAGGAGCCAACGTTTTACGAGCATAGTACTGAAACTAAATTTTTTCATTCGTGTATCCTCCTTTCCTAGCTATCCAGCTTCACGCTTGGAAGACCATCCTCTTTGATGATCGCGATCAGCGCAACTGCGATTGTTAACATGATGCCCTGGATGATATCCTTGATGTAAACCGGATATCCGGCTGAGATAACACCATTCTGGATAACAACCATAAGAACGGCTCCAAGAACAACACCCGGAACATTGTACTTACCGATCTGTAAGAACGTTGCGGAAAGCATGGTTGCCGCGATAGCCGGAACCATAAGGTCATTACCAAGTGTGATAGTTACCGTATTGTTATAAGATACAGCGATCATTCCGGCAAATCCGAAATATACGTTACTGATAACGAAAGCTGCGATTCTCATCTTCGGTACGGAAATACCTACATTGTTTGCTGCGGTTGGATTAGATCCTACTGCATACAAGTGGCGGCCAAATCTGGTCCTTTCATAAACGATATCTGTAATGATAGCGAGAAGGAAGAACGTGATAACCGCGATCGGAACCACACCGCCAACCTTGGTCTGCATGAAGTTCATCATATCCGGCCAATCATTGGAATGAAGGGTTGTTCCGTTGTTAAAAATCTGTGTCATACCATCAAAGATGGTTGCAAGAGCAAGTGTACATACGAATGTAGGAACGCCGACTTTTACAGTAAAGAATGATAATACCAATCCGAAAAGAATAGATGCTGCCACTGCCAAAAGGAAGGCAAGGAACATATTGTTTGACTCCGGACTATACAAAAATCTACCGAAAATAGCAGCTACTACAGTACACTGTGCGCCGATTGAGAAACTCATCTCGCCGGCAGCCATCAAAAGCATATTTCCAAGGGAAAGTACGCCTACGATACTGCTGGTTGCAAGAAGGTTCATAATGTTGTTGATCATCAAGAATCTTGGCTGAACAATCTGGAAAAGCAGAACGATCACGATAAATGCCAGCAATAAGAAGATTCTTGAAAGACGGTCTTTAATACCGTTTTTCTTCTGAATATATACAGTCTTTTCTTTACTCATCTAACTTCTTCCCCCTTACTGCAACGCTCAGGATATCCTGCTTATCAAATTCAGCACGCTTAAATCCCTGAATCACATCACCCTCAGCAAATACATAGATTCTGTCGCAGACATTCAAAAGCTCATCGATTTCAGAAGAAATGAACATAACACCGATCCTCTTCTCCGGATCTTCATTGTCTGTAAGCTTACGTACTCTCTGATAGATTTCAAACTTAGCGCCCACATCGATACCATTGGTAGGCTCATCTAAAATGATCAGTTTGATATCATCGATGGCAATAGAACGACCAATGATGATCTTCTGGATATTACCACCGGAAAGAGATGAGATTGCCTGGTTACGTGAGTTGTATTTCACATCACTCTCAGAAAGGATCTTATCGGCAAACTGAATACTTTCAGCCTGTTTTACGACACCAAGCCCCTTTCCTGCAAGATGCGTCTTCAAGAACAAGTTACAAATGTTATCCACAAGGGAAAGTGCCTTGAACATACCGTTGGCACGTTTCTCAGGCGTCATGATCATACCTTTCTCTATCATCATGGCCGTATTATTCTTAGTGATCGTCTCACCGTTAAACTCGTAAGACTTCTCACCCTTTCTAAGACCGAACAGCATCTCTGCACACTCGGTACGTCCGGCTCCAACCAGACCATAGAAACCGACAACCTCACCTTTACGGATCTCAAAGTTTAACGCATGATCCCTTCCATCGTAATGGGCCTTGTCGATCTTGAGAACGGTCGGAAGCTCATCAAAATTCTTTTCCGGAACTTCCACACGTCCAAATGATTTACCTGTACGGAGCATAGCTGTGATAACCTTCACTTCTGTCAGGTTCTCAACCTTGTCCGTCAATGTGTTTCTACCATCTGTCAGGACCACGATCCTGTCTGAGATTGCAAATAACTCCTCGATCTTATGTGAGATGAAGATGATTGCAATGTCCATGGTATCTCTTACATGTTTTACGAAATCAAGGAACGGCTCAACCTCACCCTCACCAAGAGATGCTGTGGGCTCATCAAGGATGAGTACCTTTGGATTGGTGTAGAACGCTCTCATGATCTCGATCAGCTGCTGCTCACCGGCTCCCAACTGGTCAACCGGAACATTGAGCGGAATGTTCAAATGCAGCTTATCACGGATTTCCATGGCCTTCTCATAAGCTTCCTTCTCAGAAAGGAAGCCCTTGCCCGGCTCACCGCCAAGGCAGATATTCTGAGCGCCTGTGAGCATACCGACCAAGTTACGCTCCTGATACACCATACTGATGCCAGCCTTCATAGATTCCGTCGTATTCTTATAACTTACTTTTTTACCTTCGAAGTACATATCACCGTCATCAATGGAGTACACGCCTGTCAGCATCTTGCAAAATGTTGACTTACCTGCACCGTTCTCACCGATGATCGACACGATTTCTTTATTATGTACTTCGAAATCCACATGGTCAACGGCTGTAAAATTACCGAAAATCTTCGTAGCGCCGTCAAAGCGGAGTATAGCTTCGTTTTCCACTATATTTCACCTGCCAATCTAGAAATCTTATGCCTCTACTGTCTCTGCGATAGCCTTATCGATCATTGCCATCTCTTCATCTGATAATGTCCACTCTGTACAAGCGATATTCTCCATAGCCTCACCAACATTACGAACACCGCAAAGAGCTGAAGTAACGAAATCTTTCTGTGTAGACCAGTTAAGAGCGATCTGTGCAACCGGTTTTCCTCTCTCTGCAGAGATTTTGTCAAGTGTCTTAAGAAGTTCCATACATTTAGAGAACATAGGCTCACGAAGGTGTGCATACATTGGATAAATGTTACGGATATCGTCTTCCGGATAATGAGGAACCTCACGGATTGCTCCTGTTAAGATACCATTAGCAAGTGATGAGTGAGTCTCAATACCGATCCCGTTATCTCTCATCCATTTCATTTCTTCCTCGCCTGCACGGTTGATCATAGAATATCCAACCTGGTTAGCAACGATATCAAGGTACTGTCCCATAGCCTTTGTAGATTCTACATCATAGTTAGAAACACCTGCGTAGCGAACCTTTCCTTCTTTGATCCACTTATTGATGCAATCAGCAGTCTCCTCAAATGGAGTGTTTGCATCCGGAACATGTACTAAGAAGAAATCTACATAATCTGTTCCGAGATTCTTTAAAGAAGTCTCTAACTGATAGGTAATCCACTCCGGTGAGCAGTCAGGATGATTTGGCTCAAGCGGGTTCTCCGGATTGTTTCTGAATCCACCCTTTGTTGTGATAAGGACCTTGTCACGAAGACCTTTGATTGCCTCTCCGACTACCTTATCAGAAGCACCAAGTCCATATACCCATGCTGTATCGATGTGGTTAACGCCATTCTCAACCATTGCACGAACTGCATCAATACAGTCTCCTCTTTCAACAGAACCATAGCCGAGACCGCCCATAGCCCATGTTCCAATTGTCAATACTGACATATCCACATCTGTTTTTCCGACTTTCTTGTAACGCATGTTGTTTGTCCTCCTTAAAATTGATTACAAAATTAGTTGTACATCAATGTTAACATATGTCCACTACGCTTGTCAATTGTATCATTGCTTGTTTATTTATTAACGTTCTCCTTGTTACATTTCCATTTTTCACTATAATTAAACCGCGGTTTTTGTGCATTTTGACAAATTTATTTTTTTCTTATTGGTATTTTGTTCAAACAGACGATTTAATTGATATTTTTGTTCATTGTTTTTTCTGATTGCAGGACCATTTATCACAGCTGTAGAAACAAAATATTGTGTTTTTTACCTCTATTTTTGGCATATTTTCACGTTTTTTAATTGGAATTGGCAATTTTTCACGGATTCCGTTATTTTTTTAACGTAGTTCACAAATGTCTCAATCCAGGCATTTTCAATGGTTGACATTTCCGGAAACGCAAATTATAATAATTTTACACAAAATTCTAAACATTTGTGCATTATCAGTTCACATTTGTTCACGTTACGAATTATATGTGCACATTTGAGAAGAATTAGCACTGAATGATCTGAAAGGAGGATATACTTTCAAAGACAACACAAAGATTTGTTCATTAAAGACAAATGAATAAGGAGGACAATTATGAAAAGAAAATTACTTAGCATTTTATTGGCTACAGGATTAGTATTATCTTTAGCTGCTTGTGGTTCTTCTGATGATGCTGATTCGTCAGCTTCAGGAAGCCAGGACAATGCTGATGTGGCATTTGATGACTATGCACGTCCGGTTATCACAGACGACGTAAGCGTTATCTACTTAGTATCTAACCTTACAGATGAGTCTAACATCCGTTGCGAGAATCAGGCTCAGGTTGAGGCTGCTCACCGTGGATGGGACTATCAGTGCATTAACTATGAGTCAGAGGACAGCTTCCGTGAGTATTTCCAGAACGCTATCTCTCAGAACCCAACTGCTATTATCATTGGTGTAACACAGGCATTTGATTCTTATCAGGATCTCGTAGCTCAGGCTCGTGACGCTGGTATCGGTGTTTACTCTAACGATAACTCAGTAATCGACGGCGTTATCTCTAACGCAACAATGGACAATGCTGCTGCATCTACAATGCTTATGGATCAGTTAGCAGCTGACTATCCTGATGGATTAGACTACTGCGTATTCCAGCTTGAGATGTCAGAGGTTGTTACTCTTCGTGCTGATGCTGCAATGGCATATGCTGATGACAAGGACAACTTCACAGTATTAGATCACATCGATCTTGCTTCAACAGGTGACCTTAACACAGCTGGTTATACTGTAGGTCAGACATTCCTTCAGTCTTATGGCGATGATCTTGATTGCATCATCTGTAACGCTGATACACCTGCACTTTCAGCAGCTGAGGCTATTATCCAGGCTGGCGACGAGACAGGCGAGAAGACATTCGTAACAGGTGTTGACGGTGGTTCTTCTACATGGGCTTACATCCGTTCAGGATCTCCACTTAAGTATACATACTCTCAGCCATTCGAGTATTATACACACATGACATTTGAAGTTATCAACGACATCCAGGTTAAGGGACTTAACCCTGGTGATGATGGTTGTACAATCTCAGAAGTTGGTGAGTACATCACAGCTGATGGTATCGTAACAACAGTTGACAACTGCCCACAGGCTGGCGACTCTATCCACTCTGTATTTGATTACTATGGTGGTGACCCAGACGATGCAGATGCATGGTACAGCTGGAACGATGGCCCTGGCGTATACGAGGTAACAGAGTAATCTGAATCCGAATACGAAAGGCTTTATCTAAAAAATAATATTTAATTTTGTTGTCAGTATATCTAAAGAAAAAATCATTCACACCAAATATAGACCGAGCTGCAGGAATCCCTGCAGCTCTTTTATTTTATTTGATCGATCACTTTTTTCACGCGGCTGTAATAGGAGCCGTGCGCCCCCTCGTTAGCCCATTTGATCTCAAGTTCCCCGATCTCGTCTAAACAATCCCTAAGTGCATCCAGATTTCCCCCGTAGTATTCCGGGAATGCAAACAGCTCTTTTAAGTATGCATGGCTTTCTTCCTTTGTCGTCAGGCGCGCCGCATCTATAACATATTTCATCTGCTATTCCTCCCCGTACAGAAGTTCAAAGGTTTCATAATGATCCTCTGTGTAATAGACCAACCCGTCATTTGAGTAAATGATCCGCTTTGCGTTTCTGTAGCCGCCATCAAAGTCTATGTCGCACTCATAGTAATCTCTGCCATCTGCCTCCGGAAGCAGTCCTTCGTAATTGCCAAAATAATCCCCGCCAATGCTTTTGTGGTCTGTCACATCCCACAGGTTGCCTTCCTTATTGTCCCAGCCAAGAGCTTTGGCTTCTTTTTTCGTGATATAGTTATCCGGCAAATGACCGTAGGTATAAATATAGAGCGCCACCTCTTCTTTAGAAGTGTAAACGCCATCTTCCTCAATCTGCTCATCCGTGTTCTGAGTTTCTTTATCATCTGTGCTTATGACGCTGCTTTGAGCCGATATATCTTCATCGGAAGTCACTCCCAAGCTACCTCCGCTGCACCCTGTGAGTATCAGCATCAATATCAAAAACAGCATTACAGCTTTACTGATGATCGATCTTCGTTTCATTTTCACTCCTCTTTTCTTTCATCAAATGCCGCCCGTCTTCCCAGGCGTATATCTTCCATCTCGTCTGCCAGTTTTTCATCCATATGGTCAAAGAGATAGTTGCGTTTTCCGTCTTTTAGAAGTCCGGTTTCTTCTTTGATCTCCCGGCGCACGATCTCATATTCCTCTGCAAATTCCCTGGAGGAAATCAGACTTCCGCCCTGGACCAAAGTCACTACGTGCTCCAGCCCATCGCTTGTCACAACAGTCACATGGTATTTGCGACCGATAGTATGCACCACCTTCTCTATATATTGATCCGCCGTCTCCGCCTGCTTCGTATACACAATGTGGATATTGTGATACTTCTGGATCTCCATCTGATACCCTGCCACCTGGTAGGCATCAAAGACCAGAATGACATTGCATTTGCGGAATCCCTGGTAATTACAGAGAATATCCGCAAGCTTTCCTCTGGCGCCTTCCATGTTCTCCTTCGCCAGATTTTTAAGTTCGTCCCAGGCAAAGATTACATTATAGCCATCAACCAGAAGGAATTCGTCCCATGTTTCTTCCTTTTTCTTCTTTGCCCTATCGAGCTTTGGCGCACACACGGTTTTCTGCTGCACAGTCTTATGCTCTACTTTTCCATACGTCCGAATAAAGATTTCTTCCAGTTCTTTTTCTTCTTTAGCATTATAGGAAGGCGTTTTAATGATCGCTTTCCCTTTATCCGGACGAATCCTCTCTTTTTTCTTGATCTGACTTTCTATATGCATATGGGAGAACACGTCGTCCCAAGGCACATAATAGCCTGCCCCGTGGGCACAAAAGACAGAGCCTGTAGGATTGTTTAGATCCGCTTCCGGATCATATCCTGTAGCTGTAATGATTTCTTCCTCATTATGACAGGGCCCGTAACCGGAAAATACCAAGGACAAACTCCCCTCACCTCTGGTGTAACCTGTCACTGAAAGGGTATACTCCCGCATCAGCGATACAGGTGCTGTACCTGTGAAAACATTCATTTCTCCATCTATTTCAGGACCTGTAAATTCTCCCTTCATCCGGGTGATATCGGTCATGGCACGCCCCACTACATCTGCAGGCACCTCCAGCCGGAATGCATAGTAGGGTTCTAAAAGCCTGCATTTTGCCTGCATAAGTCCCTGTCTGACCGCGCGGTACGTGGATTGCCTGAAATCCCCGCCTTCCGTATGCTTCAAATGAGCTTTCCCGGCGAGCAGCGTGATCTTCATATCCGTGATGGAACTTCCCGTCAGCACACCTCTGTGCTCTTTTTCCTGCAAATGCGTCAGAATCAGGCGCTGCCAGTTCTTATCCAGTATATCCTCACTACAGGCAGAGGCAAATGTAAGTCCGCTGCCCCTTTCCCCCGGTTCTAAGAGCAAATGTACCTCCGCATAGTGTCGAAGCGGCTCAAAATGCCCTACGCCCTCCACTGTATTTTCAATAGTCTCTTTATACACAATGTTGCCAGGTCCAAAAGTGATATTCACATGGAATCGCTCTTCAACCAGGCATTTGAGCACTTCTGTCTGCACCTCGCCCATCAGTTTTACGTGGATTTCCTCCAGTTCCTCATTCCAGTCCACGGAAAGAGCCGGATCTTCCTCACCCAGGATCTGCAAATAGGAGAGCATTGTGTGGGCATCCACTTCGGCCGGAGGAATCACCTGATAGTTCAGCACCGCCTCCAGCGCTGGCTCATAGGAATCTGCTTCCGCTCCTAACCCTTCTCCCGGATAGGTACCGGAGAGGCCAGTAAGTGCGCAGACCATACCTTTTTTTGCTTTATCTGAAAGTCCATATTTTTCCCCGGAATAAAGACGGATCTGGTTGACTTTTTCCTCCCAGTTTTCTCCCTTTTTCGTTGTTCCCGTCAATGCTTCTTTCACCTTGAGAACGCCACTTGTCACCTTGACGTGAGTCAACCGGTTCCCCTGGTCATCGCGCGTGATCTTAAAGACTTTGGCACCAAACACCTCATTCTGGTCCCCAAAGACATTTTCCTCATCCTCAGTGATGCCTTCCGTGAGATTCACAAATGCATCTAAGAATTCTTTCACTCCTTCCAGCTTAAGTGCGGATCCAAAATAGCACGGGAACATCTTCCGCTTACGGATAAGTCCTGGAATCCATTCATCCGGAATGTCGCCTTCCTCCAGATACCGCTCCATAGCAGTTTCGTCTGTCATGGCCATTTCTTCCAGAAGCTCCTCTTTATCAGTGCTCATATCTATGATCTGACTGCTGAGTTTTCGTTTGATGCCCGCGAGGACCTGCTCTTTCACAGCTCCCGCCTGATCCATTTTATTGACAAATATAAAAGTGGGGATTTCATATCGCTCCAAAAGCTTCCACAACGTCCTGGTATGTCCCTGCACACCATCCGGTCCGCTGATCACAAGGATCGCATAATCCAACACCTGCAGGGTTCGCTCCATTTCCGATGAGAAGTCCACATGACCCGGTGTGTCAAGAAGTGTGATCTGCTTCTCTCCCCTCTCAAGGATCGCCTGCTTGGAAAAAATAGTGATCCCCCGCTCCCGCTCAAGAGCATTGGTATCGAGAAAAGCATCTTTATGATCAACTCTTCCAAGCTTTCTTATATTTCCGCACAGGTATAAGAGACCTTCTGATAAAGTTGTTTTACCCGCATCCACATGGGCTAAAATTCCGGTTACGATTCGCTGCATATTTCCAATAATTCCTTGTTTATTTTTACGATTTCTTCTTTAAAGTCTTCCTCTCCAAGAAGGAATAGTGCCTGACAAAATTTTCTACTCAGTTCCCCACCCCGGGAAACATTGTCATATTCTGCATAAGCCAATGTACACAATTTCCCGATCATCTTCCGTTTTTCATCCCGAAGCTCGGCATCGTAGTCCGGTCCATCCATGATCCGCAAGTCATAGTCATCCGTGTTGCCGCAAGGAGAAGCGCAGGTAAAGCAGCCCGGGGCAATGATTCTTTTTTCGTTTATCACACTTTCAATAGCCCCTTCTACTTCCTCTTTGGTCACCTGCGGGTCATCATAAAGGATCAGCCCGCCAAGGATGACCCTGTCTGTATGTTCTGATTTTTCATGAGAAGAAGTGGTCCGCATGAGACCGATCAGCTTCCCTAACAAGATTTCTTTTTCTTTCATCGTCTAACCCTCACTTCTAAAAAATTATCATATATTGTATTTTTTCGCAATCAATGAAGCTGCTTTTTCGTACAGCAAGTCGCTTTGTGTTATAATAAGGCAACCGCAAATACAAAATTTTTTTCAGGAGGGAAATAGATATGCACATTACCAATGATATCCGCTACATCGGCGTCAATGATCATGATGTCGACTTGTTTGAGGGACAGTATGTTGTCAAAAACGGAATGGCTTACAATTCATATGTGATCATGGATGAGAAGATCGCCGTCATGGACACAGTGGACGCTCGCTTTGGGGAAGAGTGGCTTGCCAATCTGGAAGCAGAACTTGAAGGCCGCACTCCGGATTATCTCATCGTACAGCACATGGAACCGGATCACTCTGCTAATATTGATACATTTATGAAAAAGTATGAGAATGCTACTGTCGTTTCAAGCGCACAGGCTTTCAAGATGATGACGCAATTCTTCGGAACGGATTATCCGGAGAGAAAGATGGTTGTAAAAGAAGGGTCTACCCTTGCCCTTGGGGCACACACCTTAGCTTTTGTGGCTGCACCGATGGTGCACTGGCCGGAAGTCATTGTCACCTATGACACCACAGACAAGGTTCTGTTCTCTGCCGATGGATTCGGAAAATTCGGTGCGCTTGACGCCGAGGAGGATTGGGCTTGCGAGGCCAGACGTTACTATTTTGGCATCGTAGGAAAATACGGTCCGCAGGTACAGAACCTGTTAAAGAAAGCCTCTGCACTTGACATTCAGATCATTTGTCCGCTGCATGGACCTGTTCTCACAGAGAATCTCGGCTATTATTTAAACTTATATGACATCTGGTCTTCTTACGGCATCGAATCTGAAGGAGTTATGATCGCCTACACCTCTGTATACGGCAATACCAAAAAAGCTGTGGAGCTCTTGATCGATGAACTAAACAAAGCCGGGTGCCCGAAAGTTTCAGTTGCCGATCTTGCAAGAGATGACATGGCAGAGGCTGTGGAAGATGCTTTCCGCTACGGAAAGCTGGTTCTTGCCACCACTACATATAACGGAGACATTTTCCCATTCATGCGGGAGTTTATCGCAGATCTTCTGGAGCGCAATTATAAGAACCGCACCATCGCCATGATCGAAAACGGTACCTGGACTCCAACAGCTAAAAAGATCATGACTAAGGCATTTGAGAACAGCAAGGATATCACATTTGCTACAAACAATGTGACCATCCGCTCTGCAATGACTGACGCCAACAAAGAAGAGATCAAGGCTCTTGCCAAAGAACTCGCATAGGAACTGTATTCGTTTTCGGATACTTGGCAACCTACGGAAACGGCCACCGGCAGTTTCCTTCGGATACTTAGTAACCTGCGGAAACGGCCACCGGCGGTTCCCTTCGGATACTTGGTAACGCAAAGGACGCACTCACCGGATCGGTGAATGCGTCCTTATTATTATCCTACTATACTGTTTTTTACTCTACGCCCTTCTCTAAAGCAAGTGTTCTTGTTGTGATATCACAAACTGAAGATGGTCCGTAATACTGGATTGCGCCTGGATAAGTGAAGCATGTCTCCTCTGCCCACTCATCTCTGTGCGCTGCAAAATACTTAAACGGTGCACCGTCAAGCTCAACAAGTGCTTTTCTGATAACCGGCTTGTCTTTGCCGTTACGTCTCTCCATATTCATCATCTTCGTGATCGGCATACCGCCTGCAACCCACTCTTCTGCAGGTGCCTGCAGGTTAGAAACCTTTGAAAGATATCCGTTGTAACCATACTGGATCAGCATAAATGCATTGTATCCGAGTGAGTAGCAATAATCTGCATCAAAGTTAGATGGGAATGCGCATCTTCCTTCATAACCGAAGAAGTGGTGCTGTGTTCCGAATTTACCCTTGTATGTGCCGGCTGCTTTTCTTGCTGCAAGCTTGTCAGCTACAAGTGCTGAGAAAAGCTTCTCTGACTCGATCAAAGATACCTGTACGTTACCGTGTGGATCCCTCTCAAGGAAGAGCTGCTGCTGGATACCGATTGGCAGGATCTCAAATACTGCCATTGACTCAGCTGTAAGTCCAGCTTTGATAAATGCATATTTTGCATTCCAATCCGGAAGTGCGTTAAACGCCTCTGTCTTCTCGCCTGCAAGAAGTTCATTGATCTCTGCGATAAGAACTGAGAACTCAGGAACAAATTCTACAATACCCTCCGGGATGATGGCAACACCAAAGTTCATGCCCTTAGCTGCTCTCTTCTCAACAGAGTCTGCGATGTAATCTGCGATCTCAGAAAGTGACATCTTCTTCTCTGCAACTTCCTCGCCGATCAGACAAATGTTTGGCTGTGTCTCAAGTGCACACTCAAGAGCTACGTGAGAAGCGGAACGTCCCATAACCTTGATGAAATGCCAATACTTCTTAGCTGAGTTTGAGTCTCTCTCGATGTTACCGATGAGCTCACTGTATGTCTTTGTTGCTGTATCGAAACCGAATGAACACTCGATATCCTCATTCTTAAGGTCACCATCAATTGTCTTCGGGCATCCGATCACCTGAACGCCTGTATTGTTGGCTGCCATATACTCTGCAAGTGTGCAGGCATTGGTGTTGGAGTCATCACCGCCGATGATAACGATTGCGGTGATGCCATGTTTCTTGCAGACCTCTGCCGCAACAGCAAACTGCTCCTGTGTCTCGAGCTTGGTTCTTCCTGAACCGATAATATCAAAACCACCTGTGTTTCTGTACTGATCGATATAAGCATCATCAAAGATTAGATAGTCATCCTCAAGGAGTCCGCTCGGGCCGCCCTTGAAACCATAGAGAACATTCTCCGGATTGGTAGCTTTCAAAGCATCGTAAAGACCGCATACAACGTTGTGTCCGCCGGGTGCCTGTCCGCCGGAAAGGATAACGCCTACAACCTGCTTCTTCTCTGCAGATGTGTTAGTGCCCTTCTCAAAGATAATCTCCGGTTTTCCATATGTATTCGGGAAAAGTGCTTCAATCTTCTCCTGATCAGCCACGCTCTTGGTTGCAGCGCCCTCTTTAACACTGATCTCTGAGATACCGTTTCTAAGCATGCCCGGAAGCTTTGGTGTATACTCATATCTTGCTGTTTGAAGTGGTGAAAGATTCATAATAGTACTCCTTTTTGAAATATTTTTTAAAAAACATCATACATCGCTAATGATAAAACATTTTTATGAAAAAGTAAATGTTTTCGCTCACAAATCCTAATGATAATCCACCTTCTCAAGGCACAGACCTTTGGCCGGCGCCATGAATCCCGCGCTTGCCCGTTCTCCCTTCTCAAGAAGTACTTTCATATCCAGGATTTCTCTCTTATGAAAACCCACCTCTAAAAGTGTCCCTGTCAGGATACGAACCATATGCTGCAGAAATCCACTGCCATGATAGGTGAATGTCAGATAGCTGCCCTCCAGACGGATTTCAATAAGATCCACCCTGCGGACCGTGGATTTCATTTCCTTTGCGTTGGTACAAAAGCTTGCAAAATCATGTTCTCCTACCAGGATTTCTGCTGCCTTCCTCATTCGTTCAATATCCGGCTTTTCATTCAACGTATACACATATTTCCGCTCAAAAACCGGCTTGTTTTCTCCCACATAACAGGTATAGCGATAGGTTTTCCCCAGGGCGTTGTATCTGGCATGGAACCCCTTCCCTGCCCGCCTGATCTCAACAACCCGTATATCCTCAGGTAAATGGGCATTGATCCCTTCCCGGATTTCCTCATCGGAACGCATGCGCCTATCGTCATTCATCTCCCATAATCTTGCGTGAGCCGACATCCCCCTCGCATGCACCCCTGCATCCGTTCTCCCGGCGCCAAAGATTTCAATGGGTTCTCCCACATAGGATAAAAGCGCCTGCTCTAACATCCCCTGAATGGTCAAAGGCTGCTCCGGCTGGTGCTCCCACCCATAGTATCGGGATCCATCATATGCAATTGTCAAATGATAGTTCTGTCTCATCATTTGTTCATGTAATCCTTCATATAACGGAGAAAGTCCCTGGACTTCTCCGGCTGTTTCGGGCGAAAATCTTTAACACGTGTGAGAGCTGATTTCGAAAGCCCGTTCATACGGGCAAAAGATGCCTCCACATGTTCTTTTGAAAAACGCTCTTTTTCTCTCTGGACACGCTCCTCGATTTCTTCCTTCTTCTCGTCCAGTTCCAGACTTTCCACAAAGGCAGTCATATGCGCATTCCATTTATCGTGATTTGCCATTAATTCCTTGGTAAAGTTGGTGATCGTATTGACTGTCAGTGTGAGATCTGCTGCCAACAGCGCCATCATGATAAGTGCTAAGAGTTCCATCCAGATTGCCGGAATCCAGGACGTCATCCGATCTACCAGCGGATAGAGTTTGAATACTACTAAAATCCCTGCCAGTCCAAATAAGGTAGATGCCGGCAGGCAGATCCTTCCATTGATATTAAGGGGCATCTTCGAATAATCCCACCAAACCATGTGGAACATTTTCTCCAATCCCCAATGAGTCGCATATTCCAATACCATGCTGCCAAAAAAAGCGATCAAAAAGACCTGCCACCAGGTAAGGTTTGTATACCCCTTCCCGGCAAGGCACTCTACAACTGCAGAAATTGCAGTGGCTCCTACACCGTAAATTGGAATCAGGGGGCCAAAAAGAAAGCCTCTGTTACGCCAGCTTCCCCGATCAAGGGTACAGTATGTTGTCTCCCAGATCCATCCCATAAATCCAAAGATCACAAACCAGATAAAATATCTGCTAACCCACATGTAAAATTCCGCCTCCTATCTGAACAAATGCACAGAGCAAAATAAAGAATCCGTCCATGAAATGCTACCACTTATCATAACATATTCTCAAAAAAAGGGCTATCCTTCCGGATAGCCCCATACATCTCATTATACGCCTGAATCTCAGACGCTTGCGTTAAGCAAAGCAGTTCCTGATGTTTATAATGTTCTCTCAGCTGCTGTTACTACATGGTCAATAAGAACAGAAGTTGTAACAGATCCTACGCCGCCCGGAACCGGTGTGATGGCTGCCACGATCGGCTCAACCTCATCATAAACGGCATCACCTGCGATACCGCCCTTTCCTTCTTTCTTCGTCGGATCCCAGTTGATAGATACATCGATGACGATCTGTCCTTCTGACACATAGTCTTTAGTAAGGGAATTCAAAACGCCGGCACTAGTCACGATGATATCAGATTTCTTACAAATGCCCTGCACATCCAAAGTGCGTGTATGGCAGATCGTAACCGTTGCATTCTTAGCCATGAGCATCATTGCAACAGGCTTTCCAACTACCAGAGAACGACCGATAACTGCAACATTTTTACCTTTAAGGTCAATATCATAGTGAGATAAGATTTCCATACAAGCCTGCGGTGTACATGGTGGAAAACCAAGCTCCTTGCCTGCGTACACACCGGCATTGGAAAGGTCCGTCATACAATCCACATCTTTTGCTGCTGCCAAGTGATTGCAGATCTCACTCTCAAATGGTTTTAAGTGCTTTGGAAGCGGACGGAATAACAGCACACCATGAACCGATGCATCTGCATTCAGCTCCTCGATCTTAGCGATCAAATCTTCTTTTGTCACATCCTCCGGGAGAAGAATCTTCGTAGTTGTGACACCGATAAGTTCTGCGCGCTTGCAGGCACCCTTTTCATAAGAAATATCTGATGGGTTCTCGCCGCAGCGAACGATTGCAAGTGTAGGGGTTACACCCTTTGCTTTCAGTTCTTCAACGCGGGCGATCATCTTTGCATTCAGCGCTTCTGTAACTTCTTTTCCTAATAACTGTTTTGCCATTTTTATCTCCTAACTTATGCCTGTAAAAAGCTGTTTCTGACTTTCGTGTATACTTCGTCGCAAATGGTTCCGTAAGTGCTAAGCATAGCCTCGCACTTTGCGTTCATCTCTTCTGCAACTTCACGGTTCTTCAAGGATTTGGTATTGATGTAAACATTTAATGATGCTGCCTCAAGTGCTGCCTTTAAGCAAACAGCGCCGCATGCCGCATCGGAAACAGCCAGTCTTGATCCTTTTTCCGCAAATGTTCCCACTGTAGCGATTGCCTCACAGCAAAGCTCCATAATGTGGATCGGTACTTCACAAGCTGTGATTGTAGCACTTTCCAAAGTCTCTGCACGGTTCGGATCATCCTTCGGGATACCATATGCCTTGGAAAGCGGGATGAATCCTTCTGCATCAGCCGGAACCTGATCTAAAAGCTGTGTCTCAAGGGACTGGCACTTGTCCATCAGTGCCTTGATTTCCTCTTCTACATCCGCATAACGCTTCTTGCCAACGGTGAGGCTTCCTACCATATTGCCAAGCGCAGTGCCGATCGCACCTACCAAAGCTGCAGCTCCGCCGCCGCCTGGTGCCGGTTCTGGGGATGCAAGTACTGCAACAAAATCTCTGCAAGACTCTTTTGTGTAATCTTTCATATCTGCTCCTTCTATAACGGCTTCCCTTTCGGGAAGCCGCCATTTCAAATCTTATTTAACTGCTTTGTCAAATCTTAGAATAATCCGGAAATAACTCCGTTCTCATCTACATCGATTCTCTCAGCTGCCGGTACTTTTGGAAGACCAGGCATTGTCATAATCTCACCTGTAAGTGCAACGATAAATCCTGCACCTGCTGAAACTTTCAGGTTACGAACAGTTACTTCGAAGTCTGTCGGTGCGCCAAGCTTTGTAGCATCGTCTGTCAGAGAGTACTGTGTCTTAGCTACACAGATAGGCAGATTGCCACATCCCATATCCTCTAACTGTTTTGCCTGCTTAGCTGCCTGAGCTGTAAGAACAACACCCTTGCCGCCATAGATCTTCTTAACGATCTGGTTTAACTTATCCTCGATAGATCCCTCTAACTCATAACTAAAGTGGAAATCAGCCGGCTCCTCGCAAAGACGGATAACTTCCTCTGCAAGTGCGATACCGCCCTCGCCGCCTTTTGCCCATACTTCTGAGAGGGCAACATTAACACCAAGCTCTTTACATTTAGCTTCAACTAAGTCTAACTCAGCCTTTGTATCCGTTGGGAAAGCGTTGATAGCAACAACACATGGAAGTCCATATACATTCTTGATGTTGCTTACATGCTTTAACAGGTTAGGCATACCAGCCTCAAGAGCCTCCAGGTTCTCATTGTTAAGATCAGCCTTAGCAACGCCACCGTTGTACTTCAGAGCACGAACAGTTGCTACGATAACAACTGCATTTGGCTTCAAACCTGCCATACGGCACTTGATATCAAGGAACTTCTCAGCACCAAGGTCAGCGCCGAAACCAGCCTCTGTGATCGCATAGTCAGCAAGCTTTAATGCCATCTTGGTAGCTGTTACTGAGTTACATCCATGAGCGATATTAGCAAATGGTCCGCCATGAACGATAGCCGGTACATGCTCAAGTGTCTGAACAAGATTTGGCTTTAATGCATCTTTAAGAAGTGCTGTCATAGCGCCTTCAGCGTGAAGGTCACCTGCTGTTACAGGCTTCTGCTCAGAAACCTTACCATATGTATAACCAATAATGATATTTGAAATTCTCTTCTTCAGATCTGTGATGTCACTTGCAAGGCAAAGAACAGCCATGATCTCAGATGCAACTGTGATATCATATCCATCCTCACGCGGCATACCGTTGGTTCTTCCGCCAAGTCCGTCAACAACGTTACGAAGTTGACGATCGTTCATATCTACACAACGTCTCCAAGTGATCTTACGTGGGTCAATGTTAAGCGCATTTCCCTGGAAAATGTGATTATCGATCATTGCAGCAAGAAGATTGTTAGCTGCACCGATTGCATGGAAGTCACCTGTAAAATGAAGGTTGATATCTTCCATCGGAACAACCTGTGCATAGCCGCCGCCTGCAGCGCCGCCCTTAACACCAAATACCGGTCCGAGGGATGGCTCACGAAGTGCAACCATAACGTTCTTTCCAAGCTTCTGCATACCATCGGCAAGACCGATCGTTGTTGTGGTCTTTCCTTCACCTGCCGGTGTAGGGTTGATTGCTGTAACAAGGATCAGTTTTCCGTTCTCTTTGTCTGAATTCTTCAAGAGATTGTAGTCAATTTTTGCTTTTGTTTTTCCGTACTGCTCTAAATACTCATCAGCAATACCTGCTTTTGCAGCAATTTCTGTGATTGGAAGCATCGTAGCTTCCTGTGCAATTTCAATGTCTGATTTGTAGCCCATGATTTGAACTCCTTCCCGTTTTCAAAAACATTTTTCTTCCTATTGTTTCCTATAAGCCCTTCCCATCTTGTAAGAAACCTGCAAATTTTGCTGCCGGTTATTCGCATTAGATACCGGATAGCAAAAAAAGCAGCATAGATAAATTGCATGATGCACTGATCCTACGCTGCCCAGACGGTCGACTTATCGATTACGGCTCCATGTGGTACTCCACTCATCCGTCAGTTGCCGTAACCTTCCTTCTGACAAAATCATAGCATTTTATCAATAAGAGGTCAAGCGACTTCGATAAATAAATAACAATTTATTTATAACTTTTTATCTGGTTTGAAATAGCGCTGATCAAAAGTTCAGGGATCACAACATTATCTTCCGGCGAAAAGCCAAGAACAAAATTATCCGAGAACTCAATCTGTGCATTTGGGGGGAACTCCTCATCTCCACCCCATAGATAAATGTGGAGATTGTAATCCCCGATAAAGTCGAAAGAATAGCCTGCATCGCTGTGAGAAAGCGGCCTTCCGCCGAGCTCCTCACAAGCTTTTTTAAACTGTTCTCTCTTAAAATTATATGTATACGCAAGCCGCGCGATACATCTGCCGTTAAATGGTGTCAGATACACTTCGCCCCATGGCAGTTCCCGAAATGTTTTATATTTTCCGGTGGTCGGCAAAGTCTTCCCGGTGATCAGAAAACGCAGCAGCAAAATGTGTCCGCTTTTCTTGACCATGGCAATGGCGTTCTCATTATCGCAGGCAAGTCCGCCATCCGGCCATGAGATTCTGTAAGTATCCCCATACATGATGACCGTAAATGTGTTGTCTTCATATGGGATTTCAAGCTCCTTTGCCCGCTGCACAGGGTCGATTTCTTTAAATTCCTCAAGATAGTGCTCGAAAGGAACTTCTTCTTTATTGTTTTTTACTTCCATAATTGTACGTACTGTCGGTTCAGTCTCCTCCGTTTATTTTATTTTTGTTTCGCAGGGCTGCGTCACATTAATTCACCGAAGGAAACAGGGATGCATCTGTGTGGGGAATGAAACATGCCGCCACAAAATGATCCATATATCCCGGATAGGTTGATAACTCAAGGTAGGTCATATTAGCTGCCACTTCACTGACTTTCTCAATAGCGCTGTCTGAGAGCACCATTGCATACGCTCCTGCCAAAGATGAGTTACCGATATAATCATATTTTTCTCTGTCCACATCCGGCAGCATACCGATACGGACTGCATTATCGATATTGATGCCGCTTCCAATGCCGCCTGCCACATAGATATTGTCAATAAATTCCGGTGTCATATCCAGCGTTGAGAGCATCGTATCGATTGCAGAATAGATGGCTCCTTTCGCCCGGATAAACGACTCAATATCCACTTCGTTGATGCAGATTTCCCGTCCTGTCTCACTGTTCTCTTTGGTTGCCAGCACATAGCGCCCTGTACCATGCTGATCACGGATCACGCGGGCACCTGTTCTGACAAATTTACCCTTGGAGTCAATGATTCCGGTCCGGAACAACTCGGCGATCACGTCGATGATACCACTTCCGCAAATACCCACCGGTTTTTGCCCTGGCTTTCCGACAATGGTAAGTGTG